>Ga0213828_1000033_pt1 | contig 270011 bp, 244 predicted proteins | sample MC6MC0897MG_FD_180664 | JGI IMG/M metagenome (GOLD analysis project Ga0213828, IMG submission 180664) | Enriched soil aggregate microbial communities from Iowa State University, Ames, United States - MC6-MC0897-MG | ecosystem: Environmental > Terrestrial > Soil > Unclassified | place: USA...
AGCTGGAAACCGTCATCCTGTCGGTTGACCCAGAGCGCGAGCGCATCTCCCTGGGCATCAAGCAGCTGGAAGACGATCCGTTCTCCAACTTCGTTGCTGTCAACGACAAGGGCGCTATCGTCAAGGGTATCGTCAAGGAAGTTGACGCCAAGGGCGCTATCGTGACCCTGGCCGACGACATCGAAGCTACTCTGAAAGCTTCCGAAATCAGCCGTGACCGCGTTGAAGACGCCCGTAACGTGCTGAAGGAAGGCGAAGAGATCGAAGCCAAGATCATCAGCGTCGACCGCAAGTCCCGCGTCATCAGCCTGTCCATCAAGTCGAAGGACGATGCTGAAGAGCGCGAAGCCATCCAGAGCCTGAAAAACGCTCCGGAAGCGGCTGCCGACACCACCATGGCCGCGCTGCTGCGCGAAGCTATGGCCAAGCAGAACTGAGTTCTGTTTGATCGGTAAAAAGGGCGACCCTCGGGTCGCCCTTTTTTGTGCTTGTGATTTCTCGGCAGGGGTGGAGCCTCAGGTGCCCTGGCCCGATTCCTGGCGGCTTGTCACGACTGTGAACAAATCCTTACCTTGAATTTTTTTGTTTAGTCAAGAACCGGCCTGTTCAAATCGCTCGGAGCGTGCTACAAACTGATTAAGCAATGATCTAGCTGCTTGATAACGAAGGGAAAAATATGACGAAGTCGGAGCTGATCGAACGTATTGTCACCCATCAGGGGCTACTCTCGTCCAAGGACGTCGAGTTGGCCATCAAGACCATGCTTGAGCAGATGTCGCAGTGCCTGGCGACCGGGGATCGTATCGAGATCCGTGGCTTCGGCAGCTTTTCCCTGCACTACCGCGCGCCCCGCGTAGGCCGCAACCCCAAGACCGGTCAGTCGGTCAGCCTGGACGGCAAGTACGTGCCACACTTCAAGCCCGGCAAGGAGCTGCGTGATCGGGTCAATGAAGACGAGCACGAGCACACTTGAGTGAAGGAGTAATCTGATGCGTAATCTCAAGCGCGCTTTGGCGGCGTTGTTCGTACTGCTGCTGGCGGCTGTGGTGCTGTTCTTTGTGCTGGAGAATCAGCAGGCTGTGTCGTTGGTAATGTTCGGTTGGTCCGCGCCGGCGGTGCCGGTAGCGGTGCTGGTGTTGGCCGCGTTGATCGTCGGATTGGCGATCGGACCGTTGTTAGGGGCTTATGGCTTGATGCGTGGAAAGCGCAAGATTCGTGCCTCTGTTCGCCAAGCGGTGTTATCTGACGGCTAGGGATTTCCGCTTTGGTTTTTTGCGGTTGCTGACTGGGCGGGCGCTTGAAGCCAGGCATGAATTTTCAGGCCTTTATGCTGATTGTGATCTCTTCTCCCTTTGCGTCGATTTCCAATGGGTCGGCCGTCTCTTGCGCCTTTCGGGGGCGCTGCTATCTGCTCTGTTTTCTGTCGCAAGTCTTCGGGCTGGTCTAGGCTGTCCGAGAAATCCTAGGTGTGCTTCGTTTCAATGCTTTCTGGCAGGCATGCGAATAGGATTGGGTCGAGTTCTGTTGAACCAATGCGGTATCGGTCGCTCACAGTGTCGCGTATTCCTGCGCCACTTGATGAGGCCGATGGTGCGCGGGTTTCAGAGGGGGCGCCAGGTCGCTGATTTTGAGCCCCTTGTGGAAATCGCGTAACATAGTAGATTGCCTAGCTGCTTTCTGTCGGGGACCGCCGGATGTCGGATGTTCTCTGGTCGATGTTTAAGGTCTACAGATGAAAATCATTGCAGTGATCCCGGCGCGGGCAGGCTCGAAGCGATTGCCCGGCAAGAATGTGAAGATGTTGGGCGAGCATCCGCTGATCGCGTGGACCATCAGGGCAGCGCTCCAGAGTTCGGGAGTCAGCGATGTGGTTGTGACCACTGATGATCCGCAGGCTGCCGAGATTGCGCAGCGTTATGGTGCCACGGTGCCTGGCATGCGACCTGGGCACCTTTCCACTGATACCGCCACCAGTGTGGATGTGGTCAGGTATGTGGTGGATCAGTACGAGGCGAGCAATGGCCCCGTTCAGGGCGTATTGCTATTGCAGCCGACTTCGCCTTTTCGCACGGTCGAGTCGATTGACAAGGCCATCGAGCTGTTTGCCGCGAGCCCTGTGCGTCCGATTGTCAGTGTCAGTCCAGCCAGTGCTCATCCTGCCTGGTGTTTCAAGGTCGAAGCTGGCTCGATGCAGCCCTTCATGGGGTGGGAGCAGGTAGCCAGGCGTTCACAGGATCTCGAGCCTGCCTATACACTCAATGGCGCTATTTATCTGATTGCTCCCGATGTGCTTCGCAGGCATGACGGCTTTGTGTTCGAAGGGGCAGTGCCGTTGGTGATGGACCAGAGCGAGGAGTCGCTCGACATCGACACGGTCGATGACTGGAATGAGGCGCAGCGGGTGCTCGAATCCTTGAAACGATAGGGCCGGGCATCACAGCAAGTGACACAATTATCATGTTTTGCACAGCAGGCGGGCGGTACAGGGCTCGGCTGACAGGGCCAGCATTAACCATTCATTTTGTATCGCCGCAACCCCGCTGGTAGGGGATAGGTTAAGGATCAAGCGATGACGACAGTTTTAGTGACGGGAGCCGATGGCTTCATTGGTTCGCATTTGACGGAATTGTTGGTGCGCGAAGGCTATAAGGTCAAGGCGCTGTCTCAATACAATTCCTTCAATTACTGGGGTTGGCTCGAGGATGTCGACTGCCTGTCGCAAATAGAAGTACTGAATGGCGATGTGCGCGATCCTCATTATTGCAAGCACATCACCAAAGGCGTGGATATCGTCTTTCACCTGGCAGCATTGATTGCCATTCCCTATTCCTACGTTGCACCTGACAGTTATGTCGACACCAATGTCAAAGGTACGTTGAATATTTGCCAGGCGGCCCTGGAAAACGGTGTCAAACGGGTCATCCACACCTCGACCAGCGAGGTCTACGGTACCGCACTTTATGTGCCGATTGACGAGAAGCACCCGTTGCAGGCCCAGTCACCCTACAGTGCCTCGAAGATCGGTGCCGATGCCATGGCGCTCAGTTTCTTCAATGCCTTCGATCTGCCGCTGACCATTGCCCGTCCGTTCAACACCTATGGTCCGCGTCAATCGGCGCGTGCGGTCATCCCGACCATCATTGCGCAGATTGCCAGCGGGCAAAAGCAGATCAAGCTCGGCGATGTCACGCCAACCCGTGATTTCAACTATGTGGCTGATACCTGCCGTGGTTTCCTGGAATTGGCGCGCTGCGATCAGGCCATTGGCGAAACCGTAAACATCGGCTCCAACTATGAAATTTCGGTAGGCGACACGCTTGAGCTGATTCGTAAACTGATGGGCAGTGACGTCGAGTTCCTGGTGGATGACCAACGGATGCGTCCTGGCAAGTCCGAGGTCTTCCGCCTGTGGTGCGACAACTCGAAAATCAACGCACTGACTGGTTTCAAGCCCGCCTACGACATAGAGCAAGGCTTGCAACAGACCATCGACTGGTTCACGCGCCCGGAAAATCTGGCGAAGTATAAAGCCGATATCTACAACGTCTGAGGTGGCTTATGTTCGAGTCTCTGGTTGCATTCGTTCGCGAGCAGTACGCTACTGACGATTTCATCCCACTGCACGCGCCTGTGTTCGAAGGCAACGAGCAGGCTTATGTCGCGCAGACTGTCGAGTCCACATTCGTCTCCAGTGTTGGCAAGTTCGTTGATCGCTTCGAGCAGGACATGCAGGCCTACACGGGCAGCCCCAAGGCAGTAGCGACCGTCAACGGCACCGCTGCGCTGCACGTGGCCCTGCTACTGGCAGGGGTGAAGCCGGGTGAGCGCGTCATTACTCAATCGCTCACCTTCGTTGCGACCTGCAATGCCATTGCCTATTGCGGTGCTGAGCCAGTCTTCGTCGATGTTGACCGGGATACGCTCGGGATGTCCGCCAGCAAGCTTGAGGCGTGGCTCGATGAGGCCGCGTACCGTGATGACGATGGCGTCTGTCGCCTGAAAAACGGCAACCAGGTGCTGCGGGCCTGCCTACCCATGCATACGTTCGGACATCCAGTGGATCTGGATGGCCTGGTCGACGTCTGTGCGCGTTGGGGGTTGGTGCTCGTAGAAGATGCCGCAGAGTCTCTGGGCAGTTTGTACAAGGGGCGCCATACCGGTACTTTCGGGGCGTTGGGTACCTTGAGCTTCAATGGCAACAAAATCATCACCACGGGTGGTGGCGGCATGGTCCTGGCGGGCGAGGCCCTGGGTGTTCGCGCCAAGCACCTGACCACAACGGCCAAGCAGCCTCACCCCTACGAGTATGTGCACGACGAGGTCGGCTACAACTATCGTCTGCCCAACCTCAATGCGGCGTTGGGGTGTGCGCAGTTGGAGAAGCTGGAGGATTTCATTGCCTCCAAGCGTGAGCTGGCTTCGCGTTACGCTGCCATGCTCGAGGGCAGCGAGCTTGCCTTTGTCGGCGAGCCTGCGGGCTGTCGCTCGAATTTCTGGCTGAACGCTGTGATTTGCGACAGTCGCGAGCGTCGTGATGCGCTGCTGGAGTTCACCAACAAGCGTGAGGTGATGACGCGGCCCATCTGGCGTTTGATGAATCATCTGCCGGCTTATGCCCATTGCCTCACTGGTGACCTGAGCAATGCCGAATGGCTTGAGTCTCGTGTGGTCAATTTGCCTAGTAGCGTGTTGCCGCGGAAAGCGCTGTGAAAAAGAGCATTGCAGTGTTTACCGGTACGCGGGCCGAATACGGCCTGCTGTACTGGCTCATGAAGGATATTCAGGCCAGTGATGCGCTCACCCTGCAGGTTGTGGTGAGCGGTATGCATTTGTCGCCAGAGTTTGGTGAAACGTGGCGCCAGATCGAGGCGGACGGGTTCGCTATCGACGCCAAGGTGGAAATGCTGCTTTCCTCCGACACCGATGTCGGTGTGGTCAAGTCGATGGGCCTGGGTACCCTTGGGTTTGCCGATGCGCTTGACCGGCTCAGGCCGGATTGCCTGGTGGTGCTCGGTGATCGCTTCGAGGCCTTGGCTATTGTGCAGGCTGCGCTGATCATGAAGATTCCCGTGGCGCACCTTCATGGTGGCGAAATCACCGAAGGGGCGTATGACGACGCCATTCGTCATGCCATCACCAAGATGGCTGACCTGCATTTCGTGGCCGCTGAACCCTACCGTGCGCGTGTCATACAGATGGGGGAATCGCCGGAGCGAGTCTTCAATGTCGGTGCCGTAGGGCTCGACCATATCCAGCGCACACCACGAATGAGCCTCGAGGAGCTGCGCGAGAGCCTCTCTTTCGAGCTTAAACTCCCATTCATGCTGGTCACCTACCACCCCGTCACCCTTGCTGACGAGGAGCCGGTGGAAAGCTTTACGGCATTGCTCGAGGCGCTGGACAGCTACCCGGACCATCAGGTCATTTTGACTTACCCTAATGCTGATAACGGCGGGCGGGCGATCATTCCATTGCTGGAGGCCTATGCCCAGCGCCAGCCAGCGCGCGTAATGGCCATTGCATCGCTGGGGTTCCGGCGTTACCTGAGTGTTGTGGCCCAGGCTTGCGTCGTGGTCGGAAACTCGTCCAGTGGCATCATTGAAGTGCCTGCGTTCGGTGTCCCCACCGTGGATATCGGTGCGCGACAAAAGGGGCGACTGGCGGCGGATTCGGTCGTGCATTGCGAGGCCAGCCGCAGCGGGATCGAAGCGGCTTTGCGCCAAGCCCTGGACCCGGAGTTCGCCCAGCGCTGCAAGCGTGTCAGCAACCCGTATGGACAAGGCGATGCGGCACGGCAGATCGTCAACGTCCTGCGCGGCGTTGATGGTTACCAACAGACACCTTTTCACGACATGACCTGACTATCATGAATCTGCCCAAGAAAAACGCGGTCTACATCATCGCCGAAGCTGGCGTGAACCATAACGGGGAGCAGGACTTGGCGTTCGCGCTAATCGACGCGGCGGCTGCCGCGGGAGCGGATGCGGTCAAGTTCCAGACGTTCGACGCGACGTTGCTCGCGGCAGGTTCCGCGCCCAAGGCGGCCTATCAGAAGAAGAGCACGGCGGCGGAAGAAAGCCAATTGGCCATGCTGAAAAAGCTCGAGCTGCCTCGGGCGTGGCACGTATCGTTGCAGACCTATGCACGAGACAAGGGGCTCGAGTTCCTCTCCACGGCCTTCGACGTCGGTAGCCTGGACTTCCTCTGCGCGCTGGACATGCCGTTCTTCAAGGTGCCTTCCGGTGAGTTGACCAATGCGCCGTTGCTCTGGCGATTTGCGCGTACGGGCAAGCCGCTTGTCCTGTCCACGGGAATGGCGACCTTGAGTGAGGTCGAGCAGGCATTGGCCGTTGTCGCTCATGGGCTGGCGCATGAGGTGGAGCCGCAGGATATGGATGACGTGTGGCAGTACTGGGGTCATGCGCAGAGTCGGGAGCGGTTGCAGGGGCACGTTGCCCTCCTGCATTGCACATCCCAGTACCCGACGCCTTGGCATGAGGTGAACCTCCGCGCCATGGATACCCTGGCCGACGCCTTCGGCCTGGAGGTGGGGTATTCCGACCATACGCAAGGCTGCCTGATACCTGTAGCGGCCGTGGCGCGTGGCGCGACGATCATCGAGAAGCATTTCACGCTGGACCGCTCGATGCCTGGGCCTGATCACAAGGCTTCGCTGGAGCCGGACGAGCTTAAGCGCATGGTCAGCGAGATTCGTGCTCTGGAAGTGGCGTTGGGGGAGCGGAGCAAGGCTCCGCAACCCAGTGAATGGGATACCCGCCGTGCTGCGCGTCAGCAGGTGGTTGCGGCCCGTGCGCTGGCGCCTGGGCAGATCATCGAGCGAGCGGACCTGACCACTGCGCGTAGTGGCGCCGGGCTTCCTGCGGCACGTCTGTGGGGGTTGGTCGGACGTCCGGCGAAGCGTGGTTATACGCCAGGCGAATCAATCGATGAGTGATGAGGCCGCTCGCCCGTTGCCGTTGGTGATACTCGGTGCTGGCGGTCACGCCAAGGTTCTGGTGTCTGTGGCGCGTGCACTGCACCTGGATATCCAGGGCGTGTGTGATCCGCAGTTGCATCGCTCGGGCCAGAGCCAGTGGCGCGGGCTGCCGGTGCTGGGGGACGATGTGGCTTTGAGCCTGATCGCACCGGCCAGCATCTTGCTGGTCAACGGTATTGGCCAGACAGTCGGCGGTGTTGCCAGGCGCAAACTGTACGAGCAGTTCAGTGGCCAGGGGTATCGGTTCGCGACCCTGGTCCACCCGTCGGCCTGGGTGGACCCTGACGTGGTTCTGGGAGAGGGTGTTCAGGTCATGGCCGGTGCCATAGTGCAGGCAGATAGCCATATAGGCTGCAATACAATCATCAACACCCGAGCTGCGATCGACCATGATTGCAGTGTCGGCCAGCATGCGCACATTGCCCCTGGCGCGACGTTGTGCGGTGGCGTAACAGTCGCCGACCGTTGCTTTGTCGGCAGCGGCGCCACGATCATCCAGGGCATCGAAATCGGTGAGGATGCAGTGGTGGGCGCAGGTGCGGTGGTGGTACGGCATCTGCCAGCCAATCAGCGGGTGCTGGGTTCCAAGGGGCGGATCGCAAACGTGCCCGATAGTCATCAGGAAGGTAGTGAATGAAACAATGGGAAATGACGTGTGTCGCTCCGGATTGCTCGATGGAAGATGCGATCGCCACACTCGACCGGGTTGCGGTGCGCATCGTTCTGGTGGTTGATGCCAAGCGGCAGTTGCTGGGCACCGTTACCGACGGAGATGTCCGTCGAGCACTGCTCAAGCGTCGCCCATTGGAGACCGCGGTCAAGGAGATCATGTGCAGTTCGCCGAAGACGGCGGGCAAGGACTGGGCGCGCGAGCGAATCCTGTCGGTGATGGAGGCCTATCAGCTGCTGCAGATGCCAGTAGTTGACGAGGCGGGTATCGTGATTGGCCTGGAAACCCTGCATGGCCTTCTGAACAGGCCGCAGCGCGACAATCCGGTGTTCCTCATGGCCGGCGGGTTTGGTACTCGCTTGCGACCGCTGACCCACAACTGCCCCAAGCCATTGCTCAAGGTAGGCGACAAGCCAATTTTGGAGCTGATTCTGGAGCGTTTCATCGCGGCGGGTTTTCATCGCTTCTTTATCTCCACTCACTACATGCCGGAGATGATTCGGCAGCATTTTGGTGATGGAAGCCGCTGGGGCGTATCGATCGCCTACGTTCATGAGGACGAGCCGCTGGGGACCGGCGGTGCGCTGGGTTTGCTGCCGCACGAGCAGATCGATCTTCCGCTGTTCCTGATGAATGGAGACCTGCTCACCACCCTGAACTTCCTGAACGTGCTGGAGTTTCATGAAAGTCACGGCGGCGCAGCTACCATGTGCGTGCGTGAATACGAATACTGCGTGCCCTATGGCGTGATCCAGAGCGAGGGGCACCGGATCCGTTCGATGGTGGAAAAACCGGTGCAGAAATTCTTCATCAACGCAGGTATCTACCTGTTGTCGCCAGCCTTGGTTAAAAGCGTCCAGCCGGGTACCCGGATTGACATGCCTACGTTGCTGGAGCGGGAGATTGCAGCTGGTCGTGACGTCAATATGTTCCCGGTGCACGAGTACTGGTTGGACATTGGCCGGATGGAGGACTTCCAGCGTGCGCAGCACGAGTTTACCAGCCTCTGACCAGGGCCTTGTATTTCCATGCGGGGGCGATTCCAAGTTGTGAATCACCTGCTGTAGTTGAGTGGGAACCGGAAGCCGGTTGTTCAGTGTGTGGAGTGACGGAGTTCCGGAATGAGCGTGTCGAATACCCTATTTTCCAGTAAGGTCGTGCGCCTGTTCAATATTGCGCTGCGTGGCCTTACGCTGTTGAGCAAGTTCGCCCTCATTTTTTTCCTGGCGAGATTTCTCGAGGTGACCGAGGTCGGTGTTTACGGCCTTTTTGCGGCGGCGATCGGTTACGCGTTGTATGTTGTGGGTTTTGAGTTTTACAACTTTTCGACGCGTGAAATCATTGGTCAGCCGCCTTCCCGCTGGTTGGCCATGGTGCGTGATCAATTCGCACTGTATAGCCTTCTCTATGCCGTTTTCCTGCCCATTGCCTTGTACCTGTTTCATGCGGGGGTATTGCCCTGGCATTACATCGTCTGGTTCTTCCTGTTGACGGTGCTGGAACACGTCGCGCAGGAGATGAACCGGTTGCTGGTTGCGATTTCCGAGCCTGTTCTGGCGAGTGTCGTGCTGTTCGTGCGAAGCGGTGCCTGGTGCCTGGTGGTGGTCGGCTGGATGTGGTGGTCGCCTGGCTCGCGTACCTTGGAGTTCGTGTTCTCCGCGTGGTTGGCAGGCTGTTTCCTGGCCTGTGCCCTGGCGGGTCTCAGGCTGATGAGGCTCGACCGCAGCGCACTGGCGCAGTCTGTCGATTGGGCCTGGGTGCGCAAGGGTGTCCGCGTGGCGATTCCGCTGCTGCTGGCTACGCTGGCCGTACGTGGCATTTTCACGCTGGACAGGTATTTCGTGGAGGCGCTGGCGAACCTGTCGACAGTGGGCGCGTATGTGCTCTACGTGAGCATGGCGACTGCGGTGATGTCTTTCCTCGATGCGGGGGTCATTGTGTTCCTGTTCCCGCGGCTGGTCGCGCTGGCCAAGCAGGGCGACCAGCCTGGTTTTTCCAAGGCCATGCGTGAGCTGACGATCAATGTGATTGTTGTAACGGGTGTTCTGGTCGTTGCGTGTTCGCTGTTTGCGCGCCCGGTCGTCGAGTATCTGGGCAGTCCAGCCTACATGGATCACCTGGCGATGCTCGATTGGTTGCTGCTTGCCATGGCGCTCTACTGCCTGAGCATGATTCCGCATCTGGGCCTTTATGCTCATGGACGCGACCAACATCTTTTGTGGAGTCAGCTGGCGGGCTTTGTACTGTTCATCCTGCTTGCCTGGTTGTGGGGTGGGCATGCAGGTGCGCGCGCAATTCCTTGGGCAATGTGTGTTGCGTTCGGTGTTGTATGGGTATGGAAGATGGTCGCTTACCATCTGCTTTGTGGTAGCGGTGCAGCCGGTAAAGGGCCTGGCGTGGAGCAGGTGCAGTGAACGAGCTGCCTGTTCGGGATGGCGATGCGTGCCATTCGCTTCCAGCAATTCCATGTCCAGGAGTTTCTATGGCCTGCATGTCGACAGGTGCCTGTTTTGTGGCAAGAAAGAATCTTGGTTCGGGAGTGGCAGGATGAAGAGGCGTGACCTTGAATGCATGGTCGGCTATGTGAAATCTGTCGAGAACGAGATCTGCCTCGACCAGGGCATTTATGCATTGTGCGGCCTGTCGCCCAAGGAGCTTGGCTATCTGCCGCGCCCCGCCAAGCTGCTCAATCGGTTGACTGGGCGGCGGGCGCTCGTTCGGGCGGTGGCCAGTGTTGTGCGGATGCTTTGGCGATATGGCGGGGCAGTGCTGTTCTTCGTTCGCGAGTGGCGGGTACTTGCCGCGCACCTGCGCCGAGCGCCAGCGGGAGCCGGTGGAGAGGTTGCTGAGGTGGCCTTCTGCTCCGGCAATCGTTCCGTGGAAGTCATTCGGACCGCGCTGCCTGGGCGCCCTCTGGGGTGGCTTACCCTCCCTTGGGCACCCGTGGACACAGGCAAGGTGAGCGGGCCGATCATCGATGTGTTTTCGCTACTGGACAAAAATGACCTGCGCCGTGCCTTCTGGTTGTCGGTGCGCGCCGTTGCTGTACTATCGCGCCGCCCTCGTCTGCGTGACTGGGTATTGCAGAGTTATACGGCCATGCGTTGGTTCTGTGTCTATCTGGCTCTGGAGAAGGGCGGGTTCGAGCATTTGGTGACTGCGGATCACTTCGACCGATGGGCGCTGCTGGTCGATGGGCTGATGTCGCGCAAACGTGTCCGGGCGCGCGGCGTCAAGTCATCGGATATGCAGTTGACGCTGGTTCAGCATGGTGATGTGCGGGCACTGGACCAGCCCGCTTCATCAGAGAGCCGGCTGCCTTTCGTCTTGCGTTACAAGTTGAATGCGGTCACCCGGTTGTACGTGTTCGATGAGCATTCACGCCTGGTTTTCGAAAATGATATTCTGGCCAGTCGTTGTCGCGCGCGGGGAGTCGAGGTCCAACGGTATGCGCCGTTGATAGATCTCGTTTCCTTGCCGGCGGAGCACAAGGTCAAGGTGCTGTTTGTAGGGCATCCAATTTGTGAGTCGATACAAATTGAAGTATTCAAGTGCATGGTTGAAGCTTTTAAAGTTTCCGTGTATTACAAGCCGCACCCAACAGCCGGTATGAGTGCGTTGGCGAGGAGTCAAGGTTGGACTGTTATTGAGGATAAAAGGATATTTCCTGCAGTAGACTTGATAGTTTCCTATCCTTCCACGCTGGTTCAGGAGTATGCCGGGCAAGGGGTCGGCGCGGTGATGCATCCGCTTCATGGTCAAGAGGGGGCGGGCGCTGGTATTTTTGCCGACCTCCAGTCAAAATTGACCCTTTTGGGTTGCGAAAGAATTCAGCCTTGAGCTATCGGCTACCAGAATCAGGAGAGTGTATGAGGGGTAGCGCCTATAAAATTTGCTCGCGTTGCATCATGGATACAAGTGATCCGCTGATCCAGTTCGATGCCGAGGGCGTGTGCGAGCACTGCCGGAATTTTGACCAGCAGATCAGCCCTAACTGGCACACGGATCAACGTGGCGAAGCAGAGCTGATGCGGCTTGCCGACAAGATCAGAAAGGACGGTCAAGGCCGTGACTTCGATTGCATCATTGGTTTGAGTGGTGGCCTCGACAGCTCCTATGTCAGCTACATCGCCAAGGAGAAGATGGGCCTGCGTCCGTTGCTGTTCCATGTCGATGCGGGTTGGAACACCGACCAGGCGGTGGGCAATATCGAGAAACTTGTCGACGGTCTTGGCCTGGACTTGTACACGGACGTCATCAACTGGGAAGAGATGAAAGATCTGCAGGTGGCCTTTCTCAAGGCGCAGATTTCTGACCAGGACTTGCCGCAGGATATTGCGTTCTTTTCCGGCTTGTACAAATTTGCCCGCGCCAACAAGATCAAGTATGTCCTGACGGGCGGAAACTTCTCGACCGAGTGTTGCCGTGAGCCCGAGGCGTGGGGGGGATACCCTGGGATCGACAAACGCTTGATGATGGATATTCACAAACAGTTTGGCAAACGACCGCTGAAGTCATTCCCGGTGGTCGATATCCTGATGTATAAACTCTACTACCGTTACATTCTTGGAATGGAAGTCGTCAAGCCGTTGAACCTGATTCCTTATGTAAAAAAGGACGCAGAAGAGACGTTGCAGCGGCTGTTTGGCTGGAAGGCATTCCAGCACAAGCATCATGAATCGCGCTTCACCCGTTTTTATGAAGATTACTGGATGCCGCGAAAGTTTGGCTACGAAAAGCGTCGGGCGCACTTCTCGAGCCTGATCATGACCGGGCAGATGACCCGCGAGGCAGCGCTGGAGCGTATCGCTCAACCTGAGCTGGAAGAGAAGTTCCTGATCTCCGAGTTCGAGTTCGTCGCCAACAAGCTGGACCTCACGGTTGATGAGTTGCGTGCCATTTTCGACGGGCAGAACAAGACCTGTGCCGACTACAAGAACAAGCGCTTCCTTATCGGTATCGGCGCACGCGTGATGAGCGCGTTGGGTCTGGAGAGAAGGCTGTTCAGATGATTACGATTATCGATTATGGCCTGGGTAATATTCAGGCGTTCGTGAATGTCTACAAGCGCCTGCATATTCCCGTCCAGGTAGCGCGTTGCGCCGAGGAGCTGGCGGGCGCGCAGAAGTTGATCCTGCCAGGTGTCGGCGCGTTCGATCATGCCATGGAGCGTCTCGAGGCTTCGGGCATGCGTGCCACGCTCGACCGGCTTGTGCGTCAGGACAAGGTGCCGGTGCTGGGTATCTGTGTGGGTATGCAGATGCTCGCCGACTCCAGCGACGAAGGGCGCTTGCCTGGCCTGGGTTGGGTCCCGGGGCGGGTGGTTTCGTTCCGCTCGAACCCTGGTCTGGAAGCTATCGCCCTTCCGCACATGGGCTGGAACGATGTCCAGGCGGTCAATGGCAATCCATTGCTCAAGGGGTTCGAGGACGAAGCGCGGTTCTACTTCCTGCATTCCTTCTACTTCGAATGCACGCATGCCGAACATGCCAGCGCGCGCTCCAGCTATGGCCTGAATTTCAGTTGCGCCGTGGCGTCCGATAACGTCTATGGCGTTCAGTTCCACCCAGAGAAGAGCCATCACTTTGGTGTCGGACTTCTGAAAAACTTCGCGGAACTTTGAAATGCTTAGACCTCGAATCATTCCCTGCCTGTTGATTCACGACGGTGGCCTGGTCAAGACCGTTGGTTTCAAGGATGCCAAGTATGTCGGTGACCCGATCAACGCGGTGAAGATCTTCAACGAGAAGGAAGCGGACGAGCTGATCGTTGTCGACATCGACGCTACGGTCAATGGTCGCGAACCCGACTACAAGCGTATCGCCAACCTGGCCGCAGAGTGCCGCATGCCCCTGTGCTATGGCGGCGGCGTGCGCACGCCTGAGCAGGCTAGGGCAATCATTGCGCTCGGCGTGGAGAAGGTCGCAATCAGTGCCGCGGCACTGGAAGATCCGACACTGGTCACCCGTATTGCCGAGGAAATCGGCCGCCAGAGCGTTGTGGTGGTGCTTGATCACAAACCGCGTACGCTCAGCCTCAGCAAGCAACAGGATGTCTGGACTCACAACGGCACCCGTAACACCAAGCGCAACGTCATCGATGTGGCGAAGGAAATGGAAGCGGCGGGTGCAGGTGAAATTGTCATCAACTCGATCGCCAACGACGGTCGGATGAAAGGCTACGATATAGCGCTGGCGAGCAAGGTGCGTGAGGCCGTCAATATTCCGGTCACCATCCTGGGGGGAGGCGGTTCCCTGGAGGATATGCATCAAGTGGTCGCGGCCTGTGGGGTGGTGGGGGTTGCCGCTGGCAGCTTATTCGTCTTCAAAGGTACCTACCGCGCCGTCTTGATCAGTTATCCGAGCGCGCAGCAAAAGGACGAAAAAGTCTTTTCTGCGTTGCAGGCCCGCTAGTCGCCTATTCAGGAATCATTATGTTCAGTGGAAAGAAACTTCTCATTTCAGGCGGTACGGGTTCCTTCGGAAACGCTGTACTCAAGCGCTTCCTCGACACGAATATCGCGGAGATCCGCATCTTCAGTCGTGATGAGAAGAAGCAGGACGACATGCGCAAGCGTTATGGCAGCAGCAAGCTCAAGTTCTACATCGGTGATGTCCGGGACTACCAGAGCGTGCTCAATGCGACCCGTGGCGTCGATTATATTTTCCATGCCGCCGCGCTCAAGCAGGTGCCGTCCTGTGAGTTTCATCCGATGGAAGCGGTCAAGACCAATGTCCTGGGCACGGAGAATCTGCTTGAGGCGGCGATCCAGAACGAAGTGCGTCGCGTCGTCTGCCTGAGCACCGACAAAGCGGTCTATCCGATCAATGCGATGGGTATTTCCAAGGCGATGATGGAAAAGGTCATGGTTGCCAAGTCGCGTAATGTCGATGACAAGAAGACCGTCATCTGTGGTACGCGCTACGGCAATGTCATGGCGTCGCGGGGGTCGGTAATTCCGTTGTTCGTCGATCAGATTCGCGCAGGCAAGGCACTGACGCTGACCGACCCGAACATGACCCGATTCATGATGACCCTGGCCGATGCCGTTGACCTCGTGCTCTACGCGTTCAAGCATGGCAACAATGGCGATTTGTTCGTGCAGAAGGCGCCAGCCGCTACAGTGGAAACCTTGGCCAAGGCCCTGACTGCGCTGGTGGGCAAGCCCGAGCATCCGATCCAGGTGATCGGCACGCGCCATGGTGAAAAACTCTACGAAGCGCTGCTCAGCCGTGAAGAAATGGCCTGTGCCGAAGACATGGGGGAGTACTTCCGTATTCCGCCCGATCTGCGCGACCTCAATTACGCCAAGTACGTCGAGCAGGGTGAAACCAGAATCTCTCGTACCGAAGACTACAACTCACACAACACCGAGCGCCTGGATGTCGAGGGCATGCAGCGCCTGTTGCTGAAGCTGGACTTCATGCGCGCGATCCAGCGTGGCGAAAACGCTACGCCCGAGGAGTAAGGCATGAAAGTCCTGATTACCGGTGCCAATGGTTTTGTCGGCCAGAACCTCATTGTTCACCTGAGTGAGCTGCCTGATGTGCAGGTATTGCGCTTCACTCGCGACGATGGGCTCGATAGCCTGTCGTCGCTGGTCAGCCAGGCGGACTTCGTGTTTCACCTGGCAGGCGTCAATCGCCCGCAGGACCCACTGGAGTTCCAGAGCGGCAATGCCGACCTGACCCGTGCCCTGTGTGATGCCATCGTGGCCGCTGGTCGTCCGGTACCCGTGCTGTACACCTCGTCCATTCAGGCGGGTCTGGACAACCCTTACGGCCTGAGCAAGCGTGCCGCCGAGGACGAGTTGATCCAGCTCGCTGCCAGCCATGGCGTGCCGGTGCATCTGTTCCGCCTGCCCAATGTGTTCGGCAAGTGGGCCAGGCCGAACTACAACTCGGCGGTGGCGACGTTCTGCCACAATATCGCCCGTGACCTGGCGATCACCATTAATGACCCCGATGCCCAGATCAACCTGGTGTATGTCGACGATGTCATTGCGCAGTTCATTGCGGTCATGCGAGGGGCTGTGACCGGTTCGCCTTTCGTCAGTGTCGAGCCTCAGTATCGGATCACCGTCGGTGAGCTGGCGGAGCAGTTGCGGGCATTTCGTGACAGCCGCCAGTCGATGGTTACCGAAGCCGTCGGCACGGGGCTGGTGCGAGCGCTTTACTCGACCTACCTGAGCTATGTGCCACCGGAACGTTTCACCTATGACGTACCCCGTCATGGCGACCCGCGCGGGGTATTCGTGGAGATGCTCAAGACCCGTGACAGCGGTCAGTTCTCCTACTTCACCGCGCACCCGGGAATCACCCGTGGTGGGCATTACCATCACTCGAAGACCGAAAAATTCCTGGTCATAAAGGGCAAGGCCTGCTTCCGCTTCCGCCATATTGTCAGCGGGGAGTTTCATGAACTTTTCACTGACGGTGAGCAGGCGCGTATTGTCGAAACTGTTCCAGGATGGACCCACGACATCACCAATGTCGGCGAGGACGAGATGATCGTCATGCTCTGGGCCAATGAAATCTTTGACCGCGAACACCCAGACACCTATGCCCGCCCCGTCGGTACCCAAGCCTGAGCCGTTGTACACAGGACCATTGACATGAAAAAGCTCAAAGTTGTGACCGTGGTGGGGACCCGCCCTGAAATCATTCGTCTGTCGCGGGTCATGGCCGCTCTCGACCAGCACTGCGATCACGTGTTGGTGCATACCGGCCAGAACTACGACTATGAACTGAACGAGATCTTTTTCCAGGATCTGGGGATTCGCAAGCCGGACCATTTCCTCAATGCGGCAGGCGCCACAGGTGCCGAGACCATTGGCAACGTGATCATCGCGGTCGACCGCGTCCTGGCCGAGATCAAGCCAGAGGCCTTGCTGGTGCTTGGCGATACCAACAGTTGCATGGCTGTTCTGCCGGCCAAGCGTCGCAAGATCCCGACGTTCCACATGGAGGCAGGAAACCGCTGCTTCGACATGCGCGTGCCCGAAGAGATCAATCGGCGCATCGTCGATCACACGGCTGACATCAACCTCACCTACAGCACCATCGCGCGGGATTACCTGCTGCGTGAAGGTCTGCCTGCGGACCGTGTGATCAAGACCGGCAGCCCGATGTTCGAAGTGTTGAACTACTACCGTAGCGGTATCGACGGTTCGGACGTGTTGTCGCGCCTTGGCCTGGAGGCTGGCAAGTTTTTCGTGGTCAGTGCCCACCGTGAAGAGAACATCGACTCGGACGCACATTTCCTCAAGCTGGTGGACGTGCTCAACACCGTGGCGGAGCAGTTCGGGCTGCCGGTAATCGTCTCCACGCACCCACGGACACAGAAACGCGTCACCGCCATGGGCGTGACATTTCATGAAAATGTGCGCCTGCTCAAACCGCTGGGCTTCAAGGATTACAACAAGCTTCAGCTCGAGGCCAAGGCGGTCCTGTCCGACAGCGGAACCATCAGCGAAGAGGCGTCGATCCTGAACTTCCCGGCGTTGAACATCCGTGAGGCCCACGAACGTCCAGAGGGGATGGAGGAGACTGCGGCGATGATGGTCGGCCTGGAGGTCGAGCGCGTCCTGCAGGGCTTGAGCATCCTCGAGAGCCAGGCGCGGGGCGATTCGCGCAGCCTGCGTCTGGTCGAGGACTACAGCATGCCGAATGTCGCGGACAAGGTCGTGCGGATTCTGCACAGCTATACCGACTACGTGAATCGTGTCGTCTGGAAACAGTACTGAGATTGGGCCGGATACCAAACATGGCTGAAGCCCCGCTGAAGGTTCTCGTTGTTACCCAGTACTTCTGGCCAGAGAACATGCGCATCAATGACCTTGTCCGTGACCTGACGGCCAAGGGGCATGAGGTTACCGTGCTGACGGGCCGGCCGAACTACCCGGAAGGTCGAGTATTCGAGCGCTACCGGGAAGCCCCCGAGGCATTTCGCTGCTATGAGGGGGCCGAGGTGGTTCGTGTGCCACTGATTGCGCGGGGAAAGCGCAGTGTCACGCTGATGTTGAACTACCTGTCGTTCTTCGTCTGCGCCTCCGTATTGGGGGCGTTCAAACTGCGCAAGCGGCGTTTCGATGCAGTTTTCGTCTATGCGGTCTCGCCGATCATGGCAGCCATTCCTGCGGTGGTTATCGGGCGGCTGAAGCGTGCGCCAGTGTTCGTATGGGTGCTGGACCTGTGGCCGGAAACCTTGCGTGCGGTGGGCGTGGTCAAGCATCCGCGCCTGTTGGCACTGGTCGGCAAGATGGTCTCGTGGATCTATGACCGTACCGACTACTTGCTGCTGCAATCACACGGTTTTCTCGACAACGTGCGCCAGTATTGCAAGCGACCGATCGCGGCGGAGCGCCTGGTGTATTTCCCGAGCTGGGCAGAGGACGATTTTTCTTCTCCTGAGGCTGTGGGTCCTGGGTTGATTTCCCGGGAGCCGGGCATGTTCACAGTGGTCTTTGCTGGCAACCTGGGTGAGGCGCAGGATTTTCCGGCGGTGCTCGATGCCGCAGAGACGTTGCGCGACGAGGTTGCCGTGCGGTGGGTGATCGTTGGGGATGGACGCATGAGCGAATGGCTGGCTGGGCAGGTTGCCATCCGCAAGCTGGATAACGTGCAGTTGTTGGGACGTCATCCGCTGGAGGCCATGCCGGGCTTGTTCGCCCAGGCCGATGCGCTGCTGGTATCACTCAAGACCAACGATGTATTCGAGAAGACCATCCCGGGCAAGGTCCAGGCGTATCTTGCCTCCGGCCGTCCGCTGCTGGGAATGATCAACGGTGAGGCGGCGCGTGTGATCGTCGAGTCTGGCGCGGGCCTGGCCTGCCCTTCGGGTGATGCCCGGGGCCTGGCTGACATCACGCGTGCGCTGGCCGAGGTTGATGAGTCTGCGCGCTTGGGCATGGGCCGGGCAGGGCGCTTGTATTACGAACAGCATTACGCCAAGGACAAACTGATGGCGCGCCTGGAAGAGCTATTCCGGGTCGCCACGCTGCGCAGGACGAACAGCTGATGACATCAACAGTACTGGTAACCGGGGCTACCGGTTTTGTCGGTAGGGCCGTGCTGTCTAGCCTCGCCGCTCGCGGTCACCGATTGCGGGCCGCCGTGCGTTCCAGTTCGGCTCTCGATGCCCAGGTCGAAACATTCCAGATCGACGCGCTGGATGCCGATACCCAATGGCAGCAGGGACTGCAGGGTGTGGACGTAATCATCCACTCGGCCGCTCGCGTGCATGTGATGAATGATACCGAGGCCGACCCGCTCTCGGCATTTCGCAGAGTCAACGTCGAAGGGACCCTCAACCTGGCGCGCCAGGCAGTCGCGGCGGGGGTGCGGCGGTTCATCTTCATCAGTTCGATCAAGGTCAATGGCGAGGGCACCGATACTGGCCGCCCCTATCACGCCGACGATGTTCCGGCGCCTGCGGATCCCTACGGCGTATCGAAGATGGAAGCCGAGCAGGGGTTGCGCGCTCTGGCCGCGCAGACGGGTTTGGAGGTGGTGATCATTCGCCCGGTGCTGGTGTACGGCCCGGGCGTCAAAGCGAACTTCCTGGCCATGATGCGCTGGCTGCAAAAAGGCGTGCCTCTGCCCTTCGGCGCAATCGATAACCGTCGCAGCCTGGTGGCGCTGGATAACCTGGTCGACCTGGTGCTGACCTGCATGGTGCATCCCGCCGCGGCCAACCAGACTTTCCTGGTCAGCGATGGCGAGGATCTTTCCACCACCGATCTGCTCAGGCGCATGGCCAGGGCGCTTGGCGCGCCAGCGCGGCTGTTGCCGGTGCCGGCGATACTGCTGAAGCTGGGAGCGACCCTGCTGGGCAAGCGCGCGCTGTCGCAGCGACTGTGTGGTTCGCTGCAGGTGGATATCGAAAAGACTCGCACGCTGCTGGGCTGGGTTCCGCCCCTCGGCGTGGATCGGGCATTGGCGCAGGCCGCACGGCATTATCAGGAAAACATGAACAAATGACTCAATGGTGGCTGGCGCCTTTGGTGGCGCTGATTTCCCTACTGATGACTGCGGGTTTGCGTCGTTACGCATTGGCCAGAAGCATCATCGATATTCCCAATGCCCGCAGTTCGCACGTGGTGCCAACGCCGCGAGGCGGGGGCGTGGCGATCGTCGTCTCGTTCCTGTTGGTTGTGGTGGCGCTCGGAGTCGCCGATCAACTGGCCTCCAGCCAGTTGATCGGGCTGGCGGGGGCGGGTGGGTTGATCGCGGTAATCGGCTTTCTGGATGACCATGGGCATATCGCCGCACGCTGGCGGTTGCTGGGGCATTTCATTGCGGCGGCGTGGGGCCTCTACTGGCTCGGCGGCATGCCACCCTTGCAGTTGTTCGGGGTGGTCGTCGACCTGGGCTGGTTTGGGGCGGTGTTCGCGGCGTTCTACCTGGTGTGGCTGCTCAACCTCTACAACTTCATGGACGGTATCGATGGCATTGCCAGTGTCGAGGCCATCTGTGTCTGCGCGGGGGCTTGCCTGCTTTACTGGTTGGGTGGTTTCGAGCAACTGATCGCGCTGCCGTTGATCCTGATCATGTCGGTGAGTGGCTTCCTGTACTGGAATTTTCCACCGGCGAAGATTTTCATGGGCGATGCAGGTAGCGGCTTCCTCGGTATCGTTCTGGGTCTGCTGTCGCTTCAGGCAGCCTGGGTATCCGCGCAGCTGTTCTGGTGCTGGCTGATTCTGCTTGGAGTGTTCGTGGTTGATGCTACCTTCACTCTGATCCGCAGGTTGGTGCGTGGTGAGAAGGTCTACGAGGCCCATCGCAGCCATGCCTACCAGTTCGCTTCGCGCCGGGTGGGTGGCCACTTGCCGGTGACGCTGGCGGTGGCGCTGCTCAACCTGTGCTGGCTGCTGCCGGTCGCGCTTGGCGTCCTGCTGTTCGATCTAGACGGATTCCTGGCGCTCCTGGTCGCCTACCTGCCCCTGGTGGGGTTGGCCGTCGCCTATCATGCAGGTGCTGCCGAGCGTTGACCGGCTCGGCAGAAAGTTGATGGGCCTGGATTTCAGAAGAAGAATTAGCTTTGCTGATGAGGAGCGGTACCGTGGTAGGAAGGGGATGGGAAAGAATGCGGACGTCGCTGCTGGGGCTGCCGCGGGCGAAGAAGCGGCTGGTGCAGGTGTTGGCCGATGTTGTGCTCGTGTGGGTAGCCCTGTGGCTGGCGTTTGTCGTTCGCCTGGGGATCGACGAGTACGCTGCGCCATTTCGTGACCACGTGTGGCTGTTCGTCTGCGTGCCACTGGTATCGATTCCATTGTTCATCCGCTTCGGCATGTATCGCGCGGTGATGCGCTATTTCGGCAATGACGCGTTGATCGTCATCATCAAGGCGGTGACGCTCTCGTCGCTGATCCTGGGCGTCATCGTGTACTGGTCCGCCAACCATCAGTACCTGGTGCCGCGTTCCATCATCTTCAACTACTGGTGGTTGAGCCTGGTGCTAGTGGGCGGGTTGCGCCTGGCCATGCGTCAGTACTTCATGGGGGACTGGTTTTTCGCCTCGCAGCACATGCCCTTCAGCAATCGTGACGATGGTTTGCCCAAAGTGGCCATCTATGGCGCCGGCAGCGCGGGTAATCAGCTGGTTGCGGCGCTACGCATGGGCAAGGTGATGCGGCCTGTGGCGTTCATCGATGATGACAGCAGCATCGCCGATCGGGTAATCGCGGGCTTGCACGTCTATCGTCCCGAGCAGATCCAGCGCATGATCGATGTCACTGGGGCCCAGGAACTGTTGCTGGCCATACCTTCAGTCAACCGTATGCGCCGGCGCGAGATTCTTGGGCTGCTCGAAGGCTATCCGCTGCACGTGCGCAGCGTGCCGGGCTTCATGGACCTGGCCAGCGGCCGGGTCAAGGTCGACGACCTGCAGGAAGTGGATATCGCCGACCTGTTGGGCCGAGACGCTGTGCCGGCGCAGGCCGACCTGCTCGAGCACTGCGTGAAAGGCAAGGTGGTTCTGGTCACGGGGGCTGGTGGTTCGATCGGCTCGGAACTGTGCCGGCAGATCCTGAGGCTTCAGCCCAGCACCTTGTTGTTGCTCGAGCACAGTGAGTTCAATCTCTACAGCATTCTCAGCGAGCTTGAGAAAAGCATCCGCCGCGGCTCGTTGCCGACTCGGGTCCTGCCGATCCTGGGCTCCGTGCGCAATGCCGCGCAACTGCTGGACGTGATGTCCACCTGGCGCGTCGAGACCGTCTACCATGCGGCAGCCTACAAGCATGTGCCGATGGTCGAGCACAATATTGCCGAGGGTGTCCTGAACAATGTGATCGGCACGCTGAATACCGCGCAGGCGGCCTTGCAATCCGGTGTGGCCAACTTTGTGCTGATTTCCACCGACAAGGCGGTTCGGCCGACCAATGTCATGGGCAGTACCAAGCGCCTGGCCGAGATGGTACTGCAGGCGTTGAGTCGTGAGCTGGCGCCGGTGCTGTTCAATGACCCAGGCAACGTTTCCAGGGTCAACAAGACCCGGTTCACCATGGTGCGCTTCGGCAATGTGCTTGGCTCGTCGGGCTCGGTCATTCCCTTGTTCCATCAGCAGATCAAGGCGGGCGGTCCACTGACGGTGACCCACCCGAAAATAACGCGTTACTTCATGACCATACCCGAGGCTGCGCAGCTGGTGATTCAGGCTGGGTCCATGGGGCAGGGCGGCGATGTGTTCGTGCTCGACATGGGCGAGCCGGTGAAGATCGTCGAACTCGCGGAGAAGATGATTCATCTGTCTGGTCTGAGCGTGCGCTCCGAAGCCAACCCACACGGCGACATTCCAATAGAGTTCACTGGTTTGCGGCCAGGCGAAAAACTCTATGAAGAGTTGCTGATCGGTGACGATGTGGTTTCGACTCGTCACCCGATGATCATGAGCGCCCAGGAAGACTATCTGGACTGGGAGTCACTCAAGTCGCGAATGGCAGTCCTGCTCGATGCGATTTCGTCCGATGACTACGCGATGGTCAGGCAGCAGTTACGGGAGATGGTCAGCGGCTACAATCCTGATGGCGAGATCGTCGACTGGATCTACCTGCAGCGCCGTCGGGAGCCTTGAGCTTTAAAGGTCGCTGAGGCGGCAGGTGGTAATCCGCTCCTGCCCCAACTCGATGAGTGTCAGCGCGCCATCGGAAAATGAGCAGCCCGTGTCGATGTAGACCACATTTCCCAGCCTCGTTACCTGCGGCACCGTCGAATGGCCGACATACAGGCGGTCCAGCCCGTGTACGCAGCGGGTGTCCAGCGTTGTGATGCGATTCCTGGCATAGAGCGCCTGGGTCTGGGCGCTTCGACGTGCCTGCAGGTCGCTGCTGTTCAAGAGTGCCAGGGAAGTTTTCCAGTCGGCAGTCGATCCGGCTTCCGGCAGCTCGGCATGGATGATGCCGATGGCCTGGCCGTCCCTGAGTTTTACTTCGATTGCCAGAGGTAGTGTGCTGAAAGCCTTCGCGAGGCTTTGCTGTGCCTGAAGCGGAAGCTGATGGAACCACCTCCCGCCATTGCGCGCATGTCGTCCAGGGTCTCCAACACCGGCGGCGCAGTCGATGGCCATCTGTTCATGATTGCCACGTACCGCATGGAACCAGGGATATGCCATCCATATTTGCGCATCCTCGGAAAATGGCCCCCGATCAACAAGGTCGCCAGTGGAAAACAGTCGGTCAGTGCTCGTATCGAAATCGACTTCGGCCAGCAACCTCTCCAGGAGCTCGAAGTGACCATGGATGTCACCCACGACAAAATCTCTTCCTGGCAGGTTGGGCGAGTAGGACTCGAAGGGATTTTGTTGATTGAGGAGCGGCATGGTGGTGCTCGTTTGGTGCGGGGCTCGAGGATATCTTAGGGAGATAAAGGCTGCGAGCTCGCGAGAATGAATCGGCTGTTTTGTCAGGCAGCTACAAATACCTCAGTGGACAGGGTCAAAAATTTTCGTGGAAAATTCATTATTTTTTATAATTTTCGACGATTTTAAAGGCATTTTTTGTTTCTTGATTCGGCGTCCATGTTTGGGACATAACATTGATTTCACGCTGTTACAGATTTTCTTCACGTGACCTTTAGAATTTTCTCTGAGCGTGCTACCCTTTCTGCCGAATTTTTGCAATGGCTTTTTGATAGCACTTTTGCTTCCACAGTTTGCTCGCGAAGCGAGTTTCACTCAGGGATGAAGATACGTGGCGGTGCTAACTCAGCCTCCCGGCGTCGATGCGCTGAACAGTCTGGCCTTTTTCAGGGAGCTCAGCCTTCCTGGTGTTCCCCGTGTCGCCATTCTAATGTGCACCTACAACGGTGCCCTGTACCTTTCCGAGCAGCTCGACTCTTTCGAACGGCAGACGTATCGCAATTGGTCGCTGTACGTTTCTGATGATGGTTCGAAAGATCGTACCCAGGCGTTGCTTCAGAGGTACGGCGAGCTATGGGGGGAGCATCGGCTCAAGGTCTTAGGTGGGCCGCGCGCGGGATTCGTTCGTAACTTTCTCAGCCTGACATGCCGGCCTGAAATTGAGGCGGATTATTTTGCCTGGTCCGATCAAGATGATGTCTGGAGCTGCGAAAAACTGCAGGTCGCGGTTGAATGGCTGAGCAGTATTCCGTCGGATGTGCCAGCAGTTTATTGTGGGCGAACTCAGATCATCTGTGAGGGTGGTATTCACCGTGGTTTGTCGCCGAGCTTTCTACTGCCCCCGCATTTCAAGAATGCCTTGGTGCAGAGTATAGGTGGCGGCAATACCATGGTGTTCAACAAGGCGGCCCGGAACCTGATCGTGGAAGCGGGAGCTGAACTTGACGTGCCTTCCCATGACTGGTGGTGCTACCAGCTGATCACGGGGGTCGGTGGTGTGGTTCATTACGATCCTCAGCCCAGGGTGTTCTACCGCCAGCATGAAGCCAACGTAATTGGTAGCAACGCTGACTGGAAGGCTCGTTTTCGGCGCCTTGCCATGGTCTTTCAGGGGCGATTCTACGATTGGAACACCCAAAATATCCGTGCCCTTGAATCGATGAATCATCGGTTGGGGAAGGATCATCGCAGGACCCTTGAATTGTTCAAGGCGGCCCGCAAACAAAGCTTGCCCGCACGTATGGCGTGTCTGTTCAAGGCAGGCCTCTATCGGCAGACAGTACTTGGAAATCTTGGACTGCTACTCGCGACATTACTGAAAAAGATCTGATCTCATGACTATTCTAGTAACTGGTGGGGCTGGTTTTATCGGCGCCAACTTCGTGCTTGACTGGGTCGCCCAGTCGGGTGAAACCGTCGTCAACCTGGACAAGCTGACCTACGCCGGGAACTTGGGCAACCTCGCCATCCTGGATGGCAATGCGCAGCACGTCTTTGTTTGTGGCGATATTGCCGATGCCCAGTTGGTACGGCGATTGCTGGTCGAGCATCGTCCACGGGCTATCGTGAATTTTGCAGCTGAATCGCATGTCGATCGCTCCATCCATGGTCCGGAGGATTTCATTCAGACCAATATTGTCGGGACGTTCCGCTTGCTGGAGGCGGTACGCGTCTACTGGAATGGATTGGAGGGCGATGAAAAGCAAAAGTTCCGCTTCCTGCATGTCTCGACTGACGAAGTGTATGGTTCGCTCGACGCTGATGCGCCAGCATTTACTGAAAGTCATCAATACGAGCCGAATAGCCCATACTCCGCTAGCAAGGCCGCGAGTGACCATTTGGTGCGCGCTTATCACCACACCTACGGCGTGCCAGTGCTGACTACCAATTGCTCGAACAATTACGGCCCCTATCACTTCCCGGAAAAGCTCATACCGCTCATGATCGTCAACGCCTTGGCGGGCATGGCGTTGCCCGTTTATGGTGACGGTCAGCAGATTCGTGATTGGCTGTATGTGAAGGACCATTGCAGCGCCATTCGCCGAGTGCTTGAAGCGGGTGTGGTCGGAGAGGTGTACAACGTCGGTGGTTGGAACGAGAAGCCCAACCTGGAGATTGTCAAGCACGTCTGCTCGCTGCTCGACGAGTTGCGTCCGCGTGCTGACGGCAAGGGTTACGATGAGCAAATAACCTACGTCGCTGACCGTCCCGGTCATGACCGCCGTTATGCTATTGACGCACGTAAACTTGAGCGCGAGTTGGGCTGGACTCCTGCTGAGACTTTCGAGACCGGTATCCGCAAGACAGTCCAGTGGTATCTGGCCAACCAGGCCTGGGTCGAAAGCGTGCAATCCGGAAACTACCGTGAATGGGTAGAGAAGAATTACGCTGAGCGCAGCGCATGAAGATTCTTCTTCTGGGCAAAAATGGCCAGGTGGGTTGGGAGTTGCAGCGCAGCTTGGCGCCATTGGGCGAGCTGCTGGCGCTGGACGCGCGCAGTACCGGCTATTGCGGCGACCTGGCCAATCTCGAGGGGTTGGCCATGACGATGGCGCGCTTTGCACCGGACGTTATCGTCAATGCTGCGGCCTACACCGCAGTGGACAAGGCCGAGTCCGAGCCACAGCAGGCTCAGCGAGTCAACGCCGAGGCTGTTCAGGTGATGGCCGAGACGGCCGCACGCAGTGGTGCTTTGTTGGTGCACTACTCGACCGACTATGTGTTTGCCGGCAACGGCCAGGCGCCCTGGCATGAAGGTGATCCTGTCGCGCCGTTGAACGTCTATGGCGAGAGTAAGCTGGCGGGCGAGCAGGCCATTCAGGCTTCCGGTTGCCGATATCTGATCTTGCGCACCTGCTGGGTCTATGCTGCGCGGGGCAACAACTTCGCCAAGACTATGCTGCGCCTAGCGCGTGAGCGCGACACCCTAGGGGTTATCGACGACCAATTCGGTGCGCCCACTGGCGCCGATCTGATTGCCGATGTCACCGCTCATGCCATCGTTGCGACGCTGCGTAACCCTGAGCTCGGCGGGTTGTATCACCTGGCCGCTGGCGGTGAGACCACCTGGTGTGGTTACGCCCGATTCGTCCTTGAACGGGCCGAAGCTGCGGGTGTCGAGTTGGCGGTGAAGGCTTACGCGATCACTGCGCTGACCACGGATGCCTACCCAACGGTTGCCAAACGACCGGCGAATTCCCGCATGAACACTGAAAAACTGCAGAAAGCCTTCTTGCTCAATCTCCCCCACTGGCAACACGGGGTGGCGCGGATGCTGACGGAAATTATCGAGAAGTAATGATGAGCAAACGTAAAGGAATCATCCTGGCCGGCGGCTCGGGAACCCGGCTGCACCCTGCCACGCTGTCGATCTCCAAGCAGTTGTTGCCTGTGTACGACAAGCCGATGATCTACTATCCGCTGACTACGCTGATGCTTGCCGGAATCCGCGATATCCTGATTATCTCCACGCCTCAGGACACGCCGCGTTTCGAGCATCTGCTTGGTGATGGTCATCGCTGGGGTGTGAACATTTCCTATGCGGTGCAGGCATCGCCGGACGGCCTGGCTCAGGCATTCCTGATTGGTGAGCAGTTTATCGGCAACGACCTTTCGGCACTGGTGCTGGGCGATAACATCTTCTATGGCCACCACTTCAGTGAACTACTCGACAGCGCAACCACGCGTGAACAGGGCGCCACCGTTTTCGCTTATCACGTCAACGATCCAGAGCGATATGGCGTGGTCGAGTTCGATGAACAAGGCAAGGCAATCAGCTTGGTCGAGAAACCACTGCAGCCTAAGTCCAACTATGCCGTTACCGGCCTTTATTTCTATGACCAGCAGGTTGTGGAGATTGCCAAGAGCATCAAACCCTCTCCGCGTGGCGAGCTGGAAATTACCGATGTCAATCGGATCTACTTGGAGCAGAGCAGGCTGTCGGTAGAGATCATGGGGCGTGGTTATGCCTGGTTGGACACCGGTACTCATGACTCCTTGCTAGAGGCTAGCCACTACATCGCAACCATCGAGCATCGCCAGGGCCTGAAGGTCGCTTGCCCTGAGGAGGTTGCTTTCCGTCAGGGGTGGATCACACCGCAGCAGTTGGAAGAACTCGCCACCCCGATGTTGAAGAACGGCTATGGCCGTTATCTCAAGCGCCTGCTGCTGGAGAGGATCTACGGATGAAAGCGATTCCTACGAAGATTAAAGGCGTGGTGCTGTTCGAGCCCCGTGTATTTGGTGATGAACGCGGATTCTTCTTCGAGAGCTTTAACCAGAGGGTCTTTGAGGATGCGGTCGGCCACTCTGTGACGTTCGTTCAAGACAATCACTCACGTTCGGTCAAGGGGGTGCTGCGTGGCCTTCACTACCAGGTGCAGCAGGCTCAGGGCAAGCTGGTACGGGTGGCGCAGGGCGAGGTATTCGACGTGGCAGTGGACATCCGCCGTGGCTCACCGACCTTTGGCCAGTGGGTCGGCGCTCATCTGTCGGCAGAGAACAAACACCAGTTATGGGTGCCGGAAGGTTTTGCCCATGGGTTCGTGGTGCTCTCCGAGACCGCCGAGTTCCTTTACAAGACCACCGACTACTACGCCCCGACGCATGAGCGTTGCATTGCCTGGAACGACCCCGAGATTGGTATTGACTGGCCGTTTGTGGGTGAGCCTCAGCTGTCGGAGAAGGACCAGCAGGGTAGGATGCTGGCCGAGGCCGATGTGTTCGAGCAGGCAAATGGGTGAGCACAATATTCGCTGCGGCCTGGCCGGTTGCGATGTGTGATGCCTTGCATTTCACTTTTGGCCCGAACTGACGGATATGTCACAGATCGAAAGTCTCCCTCCAGCACAAGCATTTGAGTTGGCAATGGGATCAATGCGTCAGAAGCGTTGGGTAGAGGCCGCGACGCTCTGGCAGGCATTCCGCCAGCAATACAGCGGTCATCCGACGCCTTGGCTGCAAGGGGCGGTCAGTTTGATGCGTCAAGGGCATTACCACGCTGCTGATGAACTGCTGGCGCACGCACGGCTGCGCTTTGCCCAGCATGTCGCTACTTGGTTGACCTGTGCAGAGTGGGCTCGTCTGCAGGGCGATCTGGCACAGGAGTCAGCCTTCCTGAGCCAAGGGCGTCAGCAGGTGGGGGAGCAGTGGCAACTGCTATGCCAGGCGGCCGATCTGGAAATGCGTCGAGGCAATTTTGCCCAGGCTCAGGCTTTCAACATGATGGCTCGTGAGTGCGCTGGAGAGCGCTGCGAACCGGTGCTCCAGGCTGCAGAGCTGGCAGAAAAGCGTGGGGACTGGGAGCAGGCCGTACGCTATTGGCGGCGGGTTATCGAACTCAAGCCCGAAGAGAGCCGTGGTTATTTGCAGATGGCTAATGCCTGCAAGATGCAAGGTGACCTGGCATCCGCTCGTCGTTATCGCTTGGCGTCCCAATATGGTCCCGAGATTCTGAGCACCGTGGAGCCGTCGGCACAACCCGCGTCGCTATCTCACGACGTCAGGTCGAGAAGGGGCTGGCTCAATTTCGCGGGGCTGGTGTTCACCAAGGCAATATTGAACCTCAAGTCCGAAGCGGCAAGGACTTACCTGACTCATGCCTGGGTGGTCATCGAGCCGCTGTTGCACTTGGTGATCTATTACTTCCTGTTCGGCAAGCTGCTCAATGCGGGTGTTGAGAACTACGGGCTGTTCCTGCTCTGCGGCTTGGTTCCCTGGATGTGGTTCAGCAAGGCTATTTCGATCAGCGCGACGAGCATTCTGGGCGGGCAGTCATTGATGTTGAATAGCAATGTGCCGCCTGCTTTCTTCCCGCTGGTCAGTATTGTGCAATCCACCCTCAAGCAATTGCCGGCGTTGTTGCTGCTCCTGTTGCTAGGCATGGCAACTGATCCCAAGACCCTCAGTTGGGCCTTGTTATATTTGCCTGTGATCATCTTGGTGCAACTGGCGCTGACGGTGGTCGTGGGCATGTTGCTTGCCGCCGCCGTGAGCGTACTACGTGACTTGGCCAACCTAGTCGGTACCGGTCTGATGCTGTTGATGTTCCTGTCTGGTGTCATCTATCAATACCAAACCCTGTCCGGCATCATCGGCCAGTGGGTTGAATTCAACCCCATGACGCTGGTCATCGCGGCATACCGCGAGGTGATCTTGCAGGGCCGTGCGCCCGATGTCGCCAGCATGGCCTACGTACTGGCCGTGGCGCTTGCCGGCGGCGTGATGGTGGCACTGATCTACAGGCATCAACGCCGCCACTTCGTGCGCAGGGGGATGTCATGAGCAGGGCCTTTCTGTCACTGCGCGACGTCGGCGTACGTTTCAAGTTGGCTGGGCAAGGGCACCGGGCAAGCTATTTTGAGCCATTACGAGGCGTCAATCTCGAAGTGTATGCCGGCGAAACGTTGGGCGTTCTCGGCATGAATGGCGCTGGAAAGTCCACGCTGTTGAAGATCATGTCCGGCGCCTTGAGACCAGACAGTGGCAGCCTGACCAATCACGGTGCCTCGGTGGCCCTGTTGGCGCTGCAGGCCGGTTTTGACAGTAACCTCAGTGGACGGGATAACGCCATCTTCGGCGGTATGCTGCTGGGTTACTCCAAAAAGCAGATCCTCCAGCGTCTGGATGAAATCCAGGAATATTCCGAGCTCGGTGACTACTTCAATGAACCGGTACGCAATTTTTCCACTGGCATGGCCTCCCGCCTGGGGTTCGCCATCAGCACCACGGTCAGCCCCGATGTCCTGCTAGTCGACGAAGTGCTGAGTGTCGGGGATGCCAGTTTCAGGAAAAAGGCCGAACGCACCATGATGCAGAAAATCGCATCGGGGCAGACTGTCGTGCTGGTCTCGCATTCAAGAAGCCAAATAGAAAACTTGTGTGATCGTTGCGTGATCTTGCAGGACGGCCAGGCCATTGCCGGCGGGTCGGTCGGTGAGGTACTGGCGATTTATGACGAAATTGTTCGTGCAAAATAATTGTTTGTTGGGGGAGTGTATGAAGCCGTTTGTGTATGGGATGACGTTTTCGCTGGCCTTTGCGTTGGCGGGCTGCGGCTCCGATGAATCTGACGCAGTGGCCGTGACTACGTCGACTGACAGTTGCCATCTGGACTTCATCAATGGCAGCCAGGAGCACCTGGTGCAAGTGGCTCCGGGCCGGATGGATATCCGTGGTTGGGCATTCGACAAAAGCACCATGACCACGCCTGCGAATATCGAAATCGTGTTGAAGGATGCCCAGGGTAACGCCTTCAACTTCGCGGGCGGCAAGCGCGGCGAGCGCCTCGATGTAGCCAAGGCCTACAGCCGTGAAACCATCAAGAATGCCGGTTTCCTGCTGTACGCGGACGCCTCGGCTCTGCCGCAGGGGGTTTACAGCATCATGGTCAAGATGTCGGAAGGCAAGCGGACCGTGCAGTGCACTATCAAGAAGAACGTCAAGTTCATCTGATCACCATCCTGACACTGAGCTGAGTAAGGAAATTTAGGTTGGGTATCCTGCAGAATGTGAAAAACCGCCTGCTCTATCCGGCGGCGTACGCCTATGTCTCCATGCAATCGGACCTGAACCGGCTGAAGAGCATTGGCAAGAAAGATAAAGTGGTCTTTGCCAAGCCTTACCAGGGCGAAAAGATCCTGATGATCGCCTTGTTCGAAAAAGGCGAGATCCGCCAGGACATCCTGCACCTGCTGGCCAGTGCCAAGCGCCAGGGCATCTATGTGCTGTGCGTCAATACCTTGAAGATCGGCAACCCGAGCCAGTATGACGATGTGGTTGACTGCTACATCGAAAAATACAATTTCGGTCGCGACTTCGGCAGTTACCAGACCGGGTTCAACTACCTGTACAAGCAGGGGTTGGCGGAGCAGTGCCCACGCTTGCTGATGCTCAACGACAGTGTCTTCTACAGCGAGTCGAAAAACTGCGCGTTTCTCAAGGACATGCTCGAGTCTCCGATCGAGGCTCTCGGCGGCACGGAAAACTTCGAGATCGAGCATCACCTTGGCTCGTTCTGCATTGCCTTCGCCGGGAACGTGTTGCGTCATCCCAAGTTGCGCAAGTACTGGGCCAGCTACAAGTGCTCGGATGTTCGCCCGCTGGTGATCAAGCGCGGTGAAATGGCATTGTCCAAGGCCCTGCGCTCGTGTGTCAGCTCGCCAGAAAACTTCCGTGCCCACTACGATGTCGCCGCAGCCTCCGCGTACCTCAGGGCCAACCCCGACGTTCTCAATGGCATTCACGCGCTAGTGCGGGAGGATGTCAACCCGGAGTTCCCCAGCTTCTCGTTCGGCCATGTCTCCGAGAAAGTGGTTGCCAAATACCTGCACAACTCGGCCAGTCTGGTCGGGGTCAACCTCGAAGGCACCGAGTTGGAAAAGCTCGAGAACCTGCCCGTGCACTACACGGAAAGCATCGAGGACTACAGCCGCTTCATTGGCGCCAGCGTGATGGGTGGAGAACATGTAGGCGAAGCGCTGAAGGGGTCGCTGCGCAGCGAGGCGCTGTACGCCTTCCTCGACTTCTTCATCAAGGGTTCGCAGGTCCACCAGAACGGTATCTTCCTGCACCGCATTGGCTTGCCGTTCATCAAGCTCGATGGCTTGTACCGCGGCGCATTCTCTGTCCGTGACGTGGAAACCATCGCCGACGACCTGAGCGAAGAGCAAGCGTCGCGTTTCCGTCGCCTGATGTATGCCAGGCCGTTCGGACGCAACACCTTGTTTGGTTGGAAGCGTGCGGCATTCGAGCGGGGGTTGATCTGACATGAACCAGGGGGAAGGCGCAGGTCCGATGGGTGAAGGGCTTGCCGAGATGATCGATAGCGGCAAGTTTTCCATTGATGTCGACCTGAACAACCAGGCCATTTGTGGTTGGTATGCCGGTGCGGACGGCCAGACCACGGTGTCGCTCTATCACCGCAGCCTGTGCCTTGGCACGGTTGCCTGCGATCAGCCGCGACCGGATGTCGTTGCTGCCGGGTACCACGCCGATGGTGCGTGCGGCTTTTCCTTCCCCGGTGGCCGATATGCACTGCAGCCAGGCAACATCTACAAGGTCGTGATCGCCAATGCGTCAGCGCGCATTGAACAATGGCGACTGTATGGCGTCCAGGCGGACTGGCATTCGCGCTTCGTGGTGCATGAACTGCTGCCTCGGCATGAATATGCCTATCTGGCCGGTGACACCGAAAGTGTCCTTGCGCAAAGCTGCGACCTGATTGCCTACAAGAACCTGATGATTCGCTTGCGCCGGGGCAAGCGAGGGGTTTCCGGGCGCGGCAAGTTCGTCGGCATGAATTACCCGCATGCGGCGTCCGACTTCACTCACTTTCGCTTTCTCAGTGAGTCGTTGTTGCCCTTCTGGCTCGAGTTTCTGGATGCGCGTTACCTGTGGTCGCTGGTGGATACCTTTGCGGACTACGGTACGGCAGAGGAGCGCCTGGGCGCCTTGGCGGTGTCCAACTACATGTATGCCGAGCGCTTCTTCCAGAGCAAGCACTGTATTTTCGATGAGGTCGAGAAGCCCGACGAGCGCAAAGTCTTCAGGCCACAGTTGCCCTATTGGGGGGGGATGAAGACCAATCAACTCGCCGAAGACGATGCGATGGATGTGTTCTTCACCAGGAATATTGAAATCCTGGCCTGCGCGCCCCTGATACGCCGCGTGTTCTTCGAACTCATGCGTCGTTCCGCCGCCGAAGCGGATTCCGGACTTGGCTTCAACCTTGCCCATAGCCAGTACTTCCGTGAGCTGTTCGCTGTTTATGAACGCGAACACTTCTCCTGAGGATGTTATGTATATTATCGACTGCACGTTGAGGGATGGTGGCTACTACAACAATTGGGACTTCCCACAGGAAGTGGTCAATAAATACCTGCAGGCCATGGCGGCCGCTGGTGTTGATGTTGTGGAACTGGGGCTGCGCAACCTCAAGAACACCTCGTTCAAGGGGGCCAGTGCGTTCACCACGGATGATTACATTCGTGGCCTGAATGTGCCGCCCTCACTCGATGTGGGCGTCATGCTCAATGCTTCCGAGTTGTTCACGCCAGGCCTGACCCTTGAACAGGTCCTGGCTAAGTTGTTCCCCCAGTCACGCGAGCACTCGCCAGTCAGCCTGGTCAGGATTGCCTGCCACGTGCACGAATTTGCCGCCGCGCTGCCAGCGGTCACCTGGCTGAAAGCACGTGGCTTTCAGGTGGGGTTCAACCTGATGCAGGTCGCCGATCGCGGGGCTGAGGAGATCAAGGCGCTGGCGCGCCAGGCGAGCGAATGGCCGCTGGATGTCCTGTACTTCGCCGACAGCATGGGCAGCATGAACCCCGATGATGTCGCCGAGGTGATTGGCTGGTTCAGGGCTTACTGGCACGGCCCCATGGGCATCCATACCCACGACAACATGAGCCTGGCACTTGCCAACACCCTGCGGGCGAAGGCCGAAGGTGTCCAGTGGCTGGATGCGACGGTCACCGGCATGGGGCGCGGGCCGGGTAACGCCAAGACCGAATATCTGGTGCTCGAGCTGGCCGAGGGTCGCCGGCAGGCGTGCAACATTACCCCGCTGATGGTGCTGGTGGAGCAGTACTTCAAACCCCTGCAGCAAAAGTGCGGCTGGGGTACCAATACCTATTACTACCTCTCGGGTAAATACGGGATTCACCCCACCTACATCCAGGAGATGCTTGGCGATTCTCGCTACAGCGAAGAGGACATCCTCGCCGTGATCGAGCATTTGCGTATCGAGGGCGGAAAGAAATTCAGCCTGCATACGCTGGATGCGGCGCGTAACTTCTACCAGGGGCCGACGCGTGGTGCCTGGAGCCCGGCACAGTTGATCGCGGGCCGTGAAGTGCTGCTGATCGGTACCGGGCCTGGCGTGGCCGCGCACAAGGCGGCGCTGGAGCGCTACATCGAGAAGGCCAGGCCGTTCGTGATCGCGCTCAACACGCAGACCACGCTCGACTCGGCGCTGATCGATGTTCGCGTTGCCTGCCACCCCGTCCGGCTGCTGGCCGACTGCGCTGAGCACGTTTCGTTGCCCCAGCCGTTGATTACGCCGGCCTCGATGTTGCCCGAGGACGTCAAGAAGGCCTTGCAGGGCAAGACGCTGCTGGACTTCGGCATCGAGGTCAAGTCCGACACGTTCGAGTATCTCGAGCAACACTGCGTCCTGCCGGTCTCCATGGTTATCGCCTATGCCCTGGCCATTTCCACCAGTGGCAAGGCTTCGCGAATCCTGCTTGCAGGCTTTGATGGCTATGGCGCGGACGACCCACGCAATGCCGAGATGGTGCAGTTGTTCAAGCTCTACTCCGCCAGTTCCGGTGCCCGCGCTGTACTGGCCGTGACGCCGACCCGGTATGACGTGCCCTGCGTGAGCATTTATGGCGACCTCAAGGAGTCGGTATGAGCGTGTCGTGTTTTCTTCCCTGCCGTAAGGGCAGCGAGCGCGTGGTGCGCAAGAACATCAAGCCCTTCGGTGGCTACGAGTTTGGCCTGATCCAGATCAAGCTTGCCCAGTTGCTGGCCTGCGAGTCGCTGGACGAGGTGGTCCTGAGCACCAATGACGATGACATCATTGCCTATGCGCAATCGCTCGAATCCTCCAAGCTGAAGATCCATCGGCGCGAGGATGGCTTGGCCAGCAGCAGTACGAGCACGGATGAGCTGGTTGCATTGGCCCATGCCATCACCTCGGGCGAGCATATTGTCTGGACCCACGTGACCTCGCCGTTCTTCACCTCGGCCTGCTACAGCGCCGCGATAGAGCGCTACCTGGCCTGCACCGCGCAAGGTTTTGACTCGCTGATGTCGGTAAAGAAGATTCAGGGCTTCCTGTGGAACGAGGACGGACCGGTAAACTACGACCGCGCGCAGGAGAAGTGGCCGCGCACGCAGACCCTCAAGCCGCTTTATGAGGTCGACAGTGCAGTCTTCATCAGCAGTCGGGCCAATTACCGGCATTACAACGATCGAATCGGCAAGACGCCTTTGCTGTTCGTTTCGCCGGCGGAATCCGGGTTCGATATCGACTGGCCGGAAGACTTTGCCCTGGGCGAAATGATGGTCAAGAGCGGGGTGGCAGTATGACTGTCGATCCACGCGGCTATGCCACGCTGGTCTTCGATTGCGATGGCGTCATTCTCGACTCCAACAAGGTCAAGACCGAAGCCTTCTATAAAGCGGCGCTCCCCTATGGCGACAATGCCGCCAGGCAGTTGGTGAGCCACCATACCCAGAATGGCGGGATCTCGCGCTTCAAGAAATTTCAGTATCTGCTCGATAACCTGGTGGCCCCCGGTACACCGGGCCCCGACTTGGAAACACTGTTGGCCAGCTATGCCCGTGAGGTGCGTGACGGCTTGATGAGTTGCGCGATCACCCCGGGATTGCATGAACTGCGGGCCCGCACGCCGAAGGCGCGCTGGCTCATCGTGTCTGGTGGTGCGCAAGCGGAGTTGCGCGATGTGTTCGAGGCGCGCGGCCTGGCCGAGTTGTTCGACGGCGGTATCTATGGCAGCCCGGATAGCAAGGAGGACATCCTGGCGCGCGAGATGGCGTGCCAGAACATCGTCCATCCGGCGTTGTTCCTCGGCGATAGCCGTTATGACCATGTGGCTTCTTCGGCCCACGGCCTGGACTTCGTGTTCATTGCCGGCTGGTCGGAGTTCCAGGGCTGGCAAGCCTATTGCCAGGCGCACCAGTTGGCGGTGGTTGCGACCGTCGTGGCGCTCAACGCATGAATCGACAGCCCGGGCTGCTGTGACCGGGCTGTTTGCCGAGCGATTTCACACCGAATCGCTCGATCCATGAAAGAGATGAAAAATGGCTTTTTACCCCTGCTTCCTGTCCGTCGTCTTCGTGGTGAAGAACCAGGCTTCAGCGCTGGAACGCATGCTCACCGACGCCGCCGCTGTGGTGTCGTCGCTGGTCAGCGACTATGAGTTGATCATCGTCGACAACGCATCGGACGACGACAGCATCGCCACGCTCAAGCGCCTGACGGGTGAACAAGGTCTGGCCAACCTGCAGGTCTATGCGTTGACCAAGGAAGTCGATGGCGACACGGCCTCCTGGGTGGGCCTGGAAAACGCGCTTGGTGACTATGTCGCGGTCATCGATCCACTGTTCGATGACATCGGGTTCGTGCCGCAGATGCTCGAGCAGGCGACCGAGGGTGCGGATGTGGTGTTTGCCAGCAACCAGCAGAAACCGGCGCAGAGCTGGGCCTATCGCACGGCCTACACGGTGTTCCATCGCCTCTACAGCGCCTTCAACGGTGTGCACCTGGCCAAGGAAGCACCGCAGTTTCGCATCCTCAACAAGCGGGTAATCAACTTCATCCTGCAGCATCCCCAGCCAGCCATGACCTATCGTCACCTGCCGGCCACCGGTGGCTTTGCCCGTGCCTACCTCACCTACAGCGCCACCCCGGCAGCGCCGGCCACCAAGCGCCTGGGCGAGAGCATCGACCGGGGCATGCGCCTGCTGGTCTCGACCACCCGCGCGCCGATGCGCCTGGTGACCTCGCTGTCACTGTTCGGCGCCATCGCCAACCTGGTCTACTGCATCTACGTCATTGCCATCGCGCTGTTCAAGGACAACGTTGCGGCGGGCTGGATCAGTGTTTCGCTGCAGCAGTCGGGGATGTTCTTCCTGATTTCGCTGGTACTGCTGGTATTGGGCGAGTACATCCTCAACATGGCCAGCCTGTCCAACGAGGGGCCGCTGTACCACGTGGGCCAGGAACTCAACAGCGCCCGCATCACCCGCCGTGAGAAACTCAACGTCGAGGATGTCTCGGCAGGCGCGGCCAACCAGTCTGCGGCGCAGGAGCACGGCTGATGGAGGGCGCGCGTACCGCCGATTTCGATGCGGTGGTCATTGGTGGGGGCTTCTATGGTTGCTCAATCGCGATCTACCTGGCCAGGCAACGTGGGTTCAAGCGTGTCCTGCTGGTGGAGCGCGAAGCATCGCTGCTCCAGCGCGCCTCATATCACAACCAGGCGCGGGTCCATAATGGCTACCACTATCCGCGCAGCTTCACCACCGCTTACCGCAGCCGCATCAACCTGCCGCGTTTCATCCAGGACTGGCCCGAGGCCATCCGCCAGGATTTCACCAAGTTGTATGCCATCGCGCGGCGCAACTCGAAAGTCACTGCCGCGCAGTTCCAGCGCTTTTGCCGGGATATCGGCGCCAGCGTCGTGCCAGCCGCGCTCGAGCACAAGCGATTGTTCGAGCCGCGCCTGATCGAAGAGGTGTTCCTGGTGCAGGAATACGCCTTCGACACGACCCGGTTGGCCGCCTGGGCCCAGCACGAGCTCGGTGAAGGTGGGGTCGAGTTGCGCTGCAATAGTCGTGTTGTGGCCATCAACGGCCTGCCTTCGCAACAGCAGCAGGTCGTCGTGCAGGGGCAGGGCCTGGCATCCGAGGCGATTACCTGCCGGTATGTCTTCAACTGTACCTACAGTGGCCTGAATCAGTTCGCGGGGGATTTTCCGGGCGTGCGCAGCGGGCTCAAGCAGGAAATTACCGAGATGGCGCTGATGCGCATGCCCGCCACGCTGGAGGATATCGGCGTCACGGTCATGGACGGGCCGTTCTTCTCGATGATGCCGTTCCCCGCGCGCGGCCTGCACACGCTGTCGCATGTGCGCTACACCCCGCACCTGCACTGGAACGACCAGGCCGGGCTTGATCCCTATGCACGGCTGGACGAGTATGCACGCGCGTCGCGTGTCGACCGCATGATTCGCGACGTCGAACGCTACATCCCGGCTATCCAGGGCGCCGTCCATGTCGACTCGCTGTTCGAGGTCAAGACGGTGCTGCTGAAGAACGAAGGGGACGACGGGCGACCGATCCTCTTCGAAAAACACCAAGGGCTGCCTGGCTGCTATTCCGTGCTGGGCAGCAAGATCGACAACATCTACGACGTTCTTGAACAGCTCGATGGCGAGGCGTTCACGCCGGCCTCGAGGCAGGAACGCCAGGGGATCGAGTACTGAATGAATACCCATGCACTGATAGGATTCTCCGGGTTCGTCGGCAGCACACTGCTGCGCCAGCAGGCGTTCGCCTCGCGCTACCGTTCGACCAATATTGCCGAGATCGAAGGTAAGACCTTCGATACCGTGGTGTGCGCGGGAGCGCCAGCGCAGAAATGGATCGCCAACCGTGAACCGGAGGCCGATCGGCAGACGATCGACGGGCTGATCGCCCACCTGAAAACCATCCGTTGCAAGACCTTCATCCTGATCAGCACTGTGGATGTCTTTGCCAATGCCCAGGGCGTGGATGAGGACAGCCCGGTGCAGGAACAGGGGTTGCACCCCTATGGCCTGAACCGGCGGCGGCTGGAGCGTTTCGTCGAGCAGTGGTTCCCCGAGCACCTGATCGTGCGCCTGCCGGGCCTGGTCGGCCCAGGCCTGCGCAAGAACGTCATCTATGACTTCCTCAACGACAACAATCTTGCAGCCATCGACAGCCGTGGGGTGTTCCAGTTCTACCCCATGGTCAACCTGTGGAGCGATATCCAGGTGGCCCTGGCGGCCGGTCTCAAGTGTGTGCACCTGACCGGGGCGCCGATCAGCGTCGGCGATATTGCCAGCCAAGGGTTTGCCATGCCGTTCGCCAATACCCTGGCCAATCCGCCCGCCCGCTACGACATGCGTACCCGGCATGCCGCGCTGTTCGGGACGACCGGCGACTACCAGTACAGCGTGCGTGAAACGCTGCTGGCGGTGCGTGCCTATGCACAGTCCGAACCGCGCAAGCAGGCCACCGAGGCCAGCGCATGAGACTGTCGATTTCCAACATCGCCTGGGACGTTGCCGAGGACGAGCAGATCGCCGCGCTGCTGGCCAGCGCTGGCGTGGATGCCATCGATATCGCACCGGGCAAGTACTTCCCGCAACCGGCCCAGGCTACCGAGCAGCAAACCTTGGCCGTGCGCGACGCATGGCGGGCACGGGGCATCGAGATAACCGGGATGCAGGCATTGCTGTTCGGCACCAGCGGCCTGAATGTGTTCGGCGACGCGGTCAGCCAGGCGGCGTTGCTCGACCACCTGGAGGCGGTCTGTCGTATCGCCGGCTGGATGGAGGCGCCTCGACTGGTCTTCGGTTCGCCGAAGAACCGCGACCGCAGCGGCCTGGACGAACAGCAGGCGCATGCCATGGCCGAAGTGTTTTTCCGTCGTCTGGGCGATATCGCCCAGACCCACGGCGTGATCATCTGCCTGGAGCCCAACCCAACCTGCTACGGCGCCAACTTCATGACCAATGCCGTCGAGACCGCGAAGGTGGTGCGCCTGGTCGATCACCCTGCGGTACGGATGCAGTTCGATTCCGGTGCGCTGGCGATCAATGACGAAGACCCATTCGCGGTGCTGGCCGACTGCGCCGAACTGATCGGCCATGTGCACGCCAGCGAGCCGCAGCTGGTGACGTTGGGCGATGGCGCAACCGACCATGCACGCATGGCCGCCGCACTGGTTCGGTACCTGCCGGAGCAGATCGTGGCAATCGAAATGGTCGCCACTGCTGATCAGGCACATGTGCAAACCGTCGCTCGCGCGCTGGACGTCGCGACACGGCACTACCGGGGGGCGCAGGCATGAGCGCGAAGTGGCTGATCCTGATCCTCGGCATCCTGTCCAATGCTTCGGCGAGCGTGCTGGTCAAGCTGGCCATGCTGCCGCCGCGCAAGTTCCCGTCCCTGGCCGACCCCATGGCGGCGTTGAGCAACTGGCCGTTCTGGCTGGGATTGGGGCTATACGGCGCGGCGTTCCTGTTGTACGCGGCGGCGCTGGCGCGGTTGCCCCTGAATGTGGCCCATCCGGTGCTGACGGCGGGGGCGGTGGCGACGGTGGCGTTGTTTTCAGTGGTGTTTTTTCGCGAGGCTTTCCACTGGACGACCGGTGTGGGGATCTTGTTGGTGATAGCGGGCGTCGGGCTGATTACGGCTCGGGTGGCGTAAGCTTGATGAGTTGCCGTATGGGGAATGGGTAATCGGATGTCTTCCTTGTTTTGGAGTCAGGGCTTGAGGATGGAAAAGTTGTGGCTGAATGTGAAGGCATTCGAAGTGGTGTTTTCGCTATTTTTTGCTTGCGCCCTCTATGCCGTCTGGAGCATTCAGTTTGGCACCGCGGCAGGTGGTGTCGTCGGAGGGGCGGGGTCGGACTCATTTATCATTGTCGATCGAATAAACCATACTTCGCATTGGGCTTGGTATTACCAAAGTTACCTTTCTCAAGTCGGTGGGCAAGGTGTCCTGTTGGCAGGCTTGTTTAAGCTTCTGAATGCTTTAGATGTCGCCTACTTTGCGTTGCTTTCATCCAATGTCTTTGCGCTGCTGACGGCATTGAGTGTCTCGGTTGCGGTGCCCTTCATATACCGGAATGTTGGTTTTTTCGGTGTGTTGCTGGTGTTCGTGCTCTTTGCGTCTTCGCGATGGATGTATTCGTTTGCCTACTCGCTGTACTGGGTGCTGTTCACCTTGATATTGCCACTGACGTACTCCATTGCGTGTGGTGGCATGATGGGCGCCGGCCGACGGCCCCGGCATCTGTTTCTGCTCGGTCTGGCATTCATCGTGTTTCTCAAGTCGATATGTGGCTACGAATACATCACTACGCTCACGATTCTTGCCTGCGCCGGCTATGTGGTTTCAACCGTGCAGAGCAAGCAGGGAATCTGCTTGCGTTCCATGATTTGGATTTTTGCTGCCTGCCTGGCAGGGTTCTCGGTCGCTTTCCTGCTGCATCTGGTCCAACTCTATGCCATCCACGGCTGGGACGGTGTACATCATATCTTCGGTCGAATACTCATGCACTCGGGCGGGGATGGTGCGGCGGGTAGAGCGGATATTTTGCTCGGTCGCCTGCAGCTCGAAGGCGGAATGCAGGCTGCTATCGACAAGCTGTCGACCGATTTGCAAGGGCATCAGTTACTGTTCTTCTGGCTGAGTTTTGTCCAGTACTTCTCAATCGATGCGTTGAGTCTGTTCTCCGTTAAACTGAGCTTTGGCGTTTTTTCGATATTGAGTGGCTTGGCGGCTCTTCGCTGTGTGTATGTACTGATAAAACGTGGGGCAGGCCAGGCTATTCCCGTTGATTACCCTTGGGCTTTGGCAGCCTTTCTGGCTCTGCTTGCCGCATTGTCTTGGCAGGTATTGGCATGGAAACACATGACCATTCACTACCATTTGAATGGCTTGGTGTTTTTTGTCGGTATCGTTCCCTTGTCCTCCCTCTGGTTGCTGATGTTCATCAAGCAGGCATTTGGTTGTTCGTGGGTTGGGCCGGATGTGCGCTACGTGCTATTTGCTTTGTTGGCGATCGTGCCAAGCGCGCTCTTGATCGGGCAACAGTGGGCGCATGTTGAAGCGCAGGCGCGACAATTGCAGTTCTTGGCGGGCAACCCGGGTGTTGAGTTTGTGAAAGGTCGTCTGGACAAACTGGAGGTCCAGGCGATGCCTAGAGGCATGACAGGAATAGAGATCCCAAGGGGGTTAGGTCTCGCATCGACACGTATCGTCGTTGGGGGCTGGGCGTTTTCGTCGGTTGCACCGGCCGAGATTGAGGTCAAGGTCAAGGGGGTGATGGTCAAGCGCTTGGTGCCGGACGGTCATCGTGCCGATGTCGCCAGGATCTACCCAGAGGGGCCTGTAAACACAGGATATATGTTGAGCACCGTGGTGCCGTCCGACATCGACCTCCAAGATGTGGAGGTCTGGGTGGTGGACGCCCTTGGCAATCGGCTGGAGCTCACGAAGCGAGGCTGATGTCAAAATGCATACCATACGATACCGATAACTGTCGCGGTGGTGAGAGCGATAGACCTTTAAATGTTCACAAGAACGCATGTGGATAGGATTGCGCAGCGTTCTAGAGATGGAAAACGAGATGAGTTCAATGGAAGTTGCGCCTGCTGTAAAGGCGTCTTGGCAAGTACCTGCTTACCAGCCTGTGTTCTGGAGCGGTCGCAAGCATGGCTACTGCGTGGTGATTCCCGTTATCAACGAAGGCGCACGCATCCAGAATCTGCTGGCTCGCATGAAAGCAGTGGGGATCGACGATCAGGCCGATATCATCATCGTCGATGGTGGCAGTACCGATGGCTCGCTCGAACCGTCTTTGCTTCAGGCCAACGGTGTCGCGGGTCTGTTGCTCAAGACCGCCCCAGGCAAATTGAGCGCGCAATTGCGTTGCGCCTATGCGTTCGCACTGGAGCAGGGCTATCACGGTATCGTCACCATCGATGGCAATGACAAGGATGACCCGGATGCCATTCCGCAATTTCTGAAGGCGCTGTCCGAAGGTGTCGATTTCGTCCAGGCCTCGCGTTACCTGGCCGGTGGTGTGGCGGAAAACACGCCGGCGTCGCGTGACCTGGCGATTCGCTTGATCCATGCACCGATGTTGAGCCTGTTTTCCGGCTTCAAGTGGACCGATACCACGCAAGGGTTCCGGGCCTATAGCCGCAAGATGCTGCTCGACCCTCGCGTGGCGCCGTTCCGTGATGTGTTCTCCACGTACGAGCTGTTGGCTTATCTGTCCTATCGAGCGCCGAAGTTGGGCTTCCAGTGTGTGGAGCTACCGACCGTTCGGCGTTATCCGAAGGGGGAGGTGCCGACCAAGATCAGCAGCGTCAAGGGTAATCTCTCGGTGCTGGGCGTCTTGTTCAAGGCCTGCTTTGGTGGCTATAACGCCTGAACCTGGGGCTGTCTTGTCGGCGAGCAGTCCTGTGTGCTGGGGCCCAAAGATAAGGGCCACCCGCGATAATCTCGAATGAAGATCAACCAATGAAATCGAAAGCCATGGTTTCCACCATCGCTGCTGGAGCACCGACACGCCTCTGGCAATTGCTGCTGTTGTTCGCCCTTGGGGTGGTATTGCTGTATCTGCGTAACCCAGACACGCTGATCAACCCTGTCATATATGCCGAAGATGGGACATGGACGGCTCTGGCCCTGCGCGAGGGTTGGTGGAGTGCATTTGTGCATTCCCGAACGGACTACTTTGTTTTCTTCAATACACTGGTGCTGTTGTTGGGATCGGGGCTGAGCGAACTGGTGACGGGTAATTCGCTTGCCTGGTTGCCCCAGGCAATTGCGTTTTTCGCCTTCTCGTTCCTGTCGGTTCTGGCGACGCTAACCTTTTTGACAGTTCGTAATGTCAGTAGCGCGCTGCTGGGCACCATGGCGTTTCTGGGGGTATTGCTGCTCCCTATGGGCGGCACGCAAAACGAGATTCTTGGCCGTTCGTTGCAGTTGGGCTTCTACATGCCCTTGCTGGCCATCCAGTTGCTTTACTGGCGCAGTCAGCGCCCTGGGCTGGCGGTTCTGTTGGCGCTGGATGTTCTGCTGGTGTTGTGCGTGGCGACCAACCCCGTGGTTCTGGCGTTGTGCTTTGGCTACATGGCGCTGGATTTCTTGCGTGATCGGCGTCTGTTGCCAGCGATGCAGCGTAACTTTTCGCTGCTGATTCCCTTGTTGATTTTCACGTGCTTCCTGCTACCACGCATGGGAGGCAAGGGCGGCGTCACGGCTGAATTCGTTGCTGCCAACCTGATCGAAGCCTTGATTGGCCGTTCTTTGCTGTATCCACTGATATTCCCCTGGTACAGCGGATTGTCCAATCTTCTGGCAGTCGGGTTGTTCCTGCTGTTGCTGGTGTTCGTGATCACTGCCTACGTCAGGGCTCGCACGCCAGCTGCCAGGACGTTGATCCTCTTGCTCTCGTTTGCCTTGGTTACCTACACCGTGGCGACCATTGCCATGCGCCCGGGGCTGACGTCGTTTCTCTCGAATTACCGCATCACATTCCCTGACCGATACTTCATGGGGATCAACCTGCTGATGCTGGTTCTATTCGTGGTGTCGGCCGGACAATACTTGGCCCAGCAAGGATGGATGCGGCGTTTGGGCATGGGGCTGCTGACCGCGCTGACCCTTGTGTATGCGTGTTCCCCCGGCAGCATTTTCGAATGGTCCGCGAGCAAGCTGCCCATCAGGAAAGAATTTACCTTCGCCGAGCAGCTGTGCCTGAGCACTCCGATACCAGGGACTGACAATGTCCAAGTCCAGGTTTATCCGCTACCGAACTGGAAAATGGTGGTGCCCGCACAACGTGTCGACAAGGCTGATTGCCCTGCCTCGCTCGATGCATCGGCAGGGTATGTGGCTACCGTCAGCGGCGAGCCGGTTCAGGTCAATCATCTGGCTCCAACCCAGGACCACGAATACCGCGTCAATGGCGTCGACCCTTATGTCGTGTTCAAACTGTCCAGCCCCGTCGAGGCGGCAGACATCAGCCGTTTGACCTTCGACTTCTACTGCCAGTCGCCTCAACCTGCCGATCAGGTGCTCGCGCAGTTGTTCTGGAGAACGCAGGATGAAGGATTCTCTGCGGCGAGGAACATCGTATTCGCGGCGCGCCAAGGCAAGAACTTCATCGACGTGAGCCGCTTCAGGGAGTGGGCTTCGCCGGCGGCGCTTACCCAGGTTCGTTTCGACCTGATCAAGCCTGGCGACTGCGAGGTCATTCGCATCGATGAGCTGGCGCTGGGCAGTAGCCATTTAGTACCAGGCAAATAGTCAATCGGAGTAGGTCAGTGCCGATGGAGTTGTACGATATCGGCACTGGTTTTCTTTTGTAAAACAAATGCATAGGTGTTTCTTGGCGTCAGGTTTCCTGGGCGTCTAGGTTTTCATCGCAGCGATGGAAAAGCTGTCGATGATTACTTAACCAAGGAGCACCCTTCATGCGTAACACTGTACTGTCCTATTTCATGCTTCCGCTGCTTGCGGCGGCTTCATCTTCCCTGAGCGCCGCTCCGGCGTCGGCGGTGCCCACGCCTGCCGCGATTGTCAGTGAAATTCCCAGCATACTTGATTTGAACACTGCAGACGCCGGCAGCCTGCAAAGCGCACTGATAGGGATCGGCAAGTCCAAAGCCCAGGCGATTATCGACTACCGCGAAGAACATGGTGCTTTCGCCTCGGTAGACGAGTTGCTGGAGGTCAAGGGCATAGGTCAAGCCTTGCTGGACCGCAATCGAGATCGCTTGACCGTCGGCAACTGAGCAGATAAGGCCGCGAGCAAGAGGCGTAGCAACGCCTCTTGCCGCTGGATGATGCTGGAGTATCGGGCGTTCCTTCGCTTCAGCGGTCCTGCGCTTCCTTGGCATCCATTTCTGCATTGCGCTCATGGACTTTCTTCAGCTGTTCCTCGGTCAAGGGCAGCTTTTTCGCTGTGTCGCGCAGCATCATCAACCCGCCGATGATCGAGCCGAGGGCTATGATCAATATCAACCAGGCATACCAAGGCATGGGGGTTCTCCTTGCAGATCAGGGAAGCGTGGCGCTCATGACGTTCGAGCACCTGCGCCTGCGGTTGGTTCCAGTATAGGAGCGGCCTGCGGGTGGGCCAAATCTCGCGACCCGCGGCAGCCAAGTGCGCCCCACTTCGTTTACAATGCGCGCCGTTTACGACTTGCCAAGAGACCCTGCCCATGTCCGCCTGCCAGACGCCCCTGATCGTCGCCCTGGATTTCCCCACCCGTGACGCCGCCCTGAAGCTGGCCGACCAGCTCGACCCCGCCCTGTGCCGGGTCAAGGTGGGCAAGGAACTGTTCACCAGCAGCGCCTCGGGTATCGTCGAAACCCTGTGCAGCAAGGGTTTCGAAGTGTTCCTCGACCTCAAGTTCCACGACATCCCCAACACCACTGCCATGGCGGTCAAGGCTGCGGCCGAGATGGGCGTGTGGATGGTCAACGTGCACTGCTCCGGTGGCCTGCGCATGATGTCGGCGTGCCGCGAAGAGCTGGCCAAGCGTAGCGGTCCGCAGCCGCTGCTGATAGGCGTGACCGTGCTGACCAGCATGGAGCGCGAGGACCTGGCAGGAATCGGCCTGGATGTCGACCCGCAGGAGCAGGTGCTGCGCCTGGCAGCGTTGGCGCAGAAGGCCGGTATGGATGGCTTGGTGTGCTCGGCGCTGGAAGCGCCGGCACTGAAGGCAGCGCACCCGTCGCTGCAACTGGTGACCCCGGGTATTCGCCCGGCGGGCAGTGCCCAGGATGACCAGCGTCGGATTCTGACTCCGCGTCAGGCACTGGACGCCGGTTCCGACTACTTGGTGATTGGCCGCCCGATTAGCCAGGCGGCGGATCCAGCCAAGGCGTTGGCTGCTGTGGTGGCCGAAATCCGCGGTTGAGTCGAGGGACTGTGGGAGCGGGCTTGCCCCGCGATGGTGTCAGCCCAGGCAATCGCCATTGCGGGGCAAGCCCACAAACCTGTCTGCGCCTGAGCGCAGCCCGCAATGATCAGACCTTCAGCACCAACTTGCCGAAATTCTCCCCGCTGAACAGCTTGAGCAGCGTCTCGGGGAAGGTTTCCAGCCCCTCCACCACATCCTCCTTGCTCTTCACCTTGCCGCTGGCCAGCCAGCCGGCCATCTCCTGCGCGGCCTTGCCGTACTCCTTGACGTAGTCCATCACCACGAAGCCTTCCATCCGCGCGCGGTTGACCAGCAGCGCCAGGTAGTTGGCCGGCCCCTTGACTGCCTCTTTGTTGTTGTACTGGCTGATGGCGCCGCAGATCACCACTCGGGCCTTGAAGTTCAGGCGCGACAGCACCGCGTCGAGGATGTCGCCACCGACGTTGTCGAAGTACACATCCACGCCTTTGGGGCATTCGCGCTTGAGCCCGGCGAGCACGTCTTCGGCCTTGTAGTCGATGACCCCGTCGAAGCCCAGTTCATCCAGCAGGTACTGGCACTTCTGCGCGCCACCGGCAATGCCGACCACGCGGCAACCCTTGAGCTTGGCGATCTGCCCGGCAATGCTGCCGACCGCGCCGGCGGCGCCGGAGATCACCACGGTTTCGCCGGCTTTGGGCTGGCCGACATCGAGCAGGGCGAAGTAGGCGGTCATGCCGGTCATGCCAAGTGCCGACAGGTAGCGCGGCAGGGGGGCCAGGCGCGGGTCTATCTTGTGCAGGCCCTGAGGTTCGCCGGTGAAGAAGTCCTGCACGCCGAGGGCGCCACTGACATAATCACCGGGTTTGTAGTCGTGGTGCCTGGAACTGATCACTTCGCCAACACCAAGTGCACGCATCACCTGACCCAGGCCGACGGGCGGGATATACGACTTGCCCTCGTTCATCCAGCCGCGCATGGCCGGGTCTAGCGATAGGTAGAGGTTTTTCACCAGAACCTGGCCCTCACCGGGCTCCTCGGCAGTAGTTTGCTCATAGGTGAAGTCGTCGCGGCGCACGGCGCCGATCGGGCGTTTGGTAAGCAGGAAACGGCGGTTGGGCTGGTTCATGGTAGCTCTCGCTGCAATTCTGGGAAGCGTTGTTGATACGGGGGCGTCTACCAGACTGCAAGCCACGAAACTCTGCTGAATGACAAAGGATGCGCCTGGTTGATAACCCATATGAAGATTGCCAAGAATAGCCCTGCTGTTACGGTTGGCGAGCAGTCATTCGGGCGGCGGAGATTGTAATTGGCCATTGTTCCTGGTGCTTTGCGCTCTGTAGAATGCGCCGGCGCATTTTTGGCCTGATAAGTAGGCCGCATGGTCCAAATGGATGACGTTGGGCCGCCTCTCCTGTTTTCCGATGTAACCGATGCTGAACCTTGGCCAGTGCCCGTGCGCCATATCCCAGGCAGGGCCGAGCCTGCCGTGGACCCACTGGCGTCCAGGCATCCGCAGCGTTCAGCTTCAAGTAACTTTACAAGGCGATGTGAATGTCGGATTTCTCAAGTAAACGCATGATCGGGCTCGATGTGGTCCGCGCGGCGGCGATCATGATGGTGTTGATCAGCCATTTGCGACAGACGCTCAAGGTGCCGGATGACTGGATGTCATTGACCTTTGGTGGTTGGTACGGCGTTGAACTGTTCTTTGTATTGTCTGGCTTTCTGATCGGCACCATCCTCATTCGCGAATATGACAAAGGACTGACCCTCGGTTCGTTGGGGCGGTTCTGGTTTCGCCGCTGGATGCGAACGCTCCCGGTCTACTTCGCCGCCTTGTTGTATGTCTGGATCAAATACGACTGGTTCCATATCAGTTACCTAGTCTTCCTGCAGGTGCCGTTGACCAACTCTTCGCAAGTACTTCCTGTAGCCTGGTCACTGGCCGTCGAGGAATGGTTCTACCTGTGCTTCCCGGTGGCCTTGATGGCGCTGACGTTCATCCGCAAGAGGCCGGTATTGCTTCAGGTGACCTTGCTCTTCATCGCCGTGCCGTTGGCCTATCGCATTGGGCAATATACGGGGCTGTACCGGGGTGGGGACTACCGCGGCAACACCTTCCGCTTCGACTCGATTGCAATCGGCGTGCTGCTGGCCTACCTGATGGCGAGCGAGGTATGGCGCAAGCGCTTGTTCGACAGCAAGAACAAGGTCTATCTGCTGGCAGGTGTGTTCTTGGCATTCGAGCTCATCCGGGTCAACTGGAAGGCGTTCGGCCTGGCGGCTCCGCTGCCGCTACCTACCTGGTACCTGACGGTTTCGTTCACGGTCACAGGTGTTTCCGCCGCGTTCATCGTAGCGGCGTTCTACATGGCTGAAATCCGCCTGCCGAAGAACATCGAAGCCCTAGTCGGTTATGTCAGCACGGTCAGCTACAGCGTTTATATCTGGCACTTGCTGTTCCTTGGCGCGGTGCTCCGAGAGCTGTCCCAAGGCAAGGGCATCATGCTGTATCTGCTGACGATGATTGCCATGCTGGTTTTGGCTTACGTGCCCTACATGTTGATCGAGCGACCTTTCATGAGCTTGCGTGATGCCATCACTGAGCGAATGAAGGTGCGCGCCACAAAAGCCGTGGCCTTGTCCTGAAACCTGTGCCGGGGCGCTCGACATAATCACCGGCAACGATGACCGTCCAACCGCTCCCCTGATGATGCTGCCCACCCGGACGCTGTGCTGACTAGACTCAGCCGCGTCTTTCCAGCCTTTTCAGGAGCCAGTGATGAGCATGATTTTCTCCGGCCAGGTTGCTCTGGTCACCGGTGGCGCGGCGGGTATAGGCCGGGCGACGTCCCAGGCCTTCGCCGCCGAAGGCCTCAAGGTAGTGGTCGCCGACCGCGACGCGGTCGGCGGCGAGGCCACGGTGGCGCTGATCCGCCAGGCAGGCGGCGAGGCGGTGTTCGTGGCCTGCGACGTGACTCAGGAGCGCAACGTACGCCAGCTGCATGAGCAGGTCATCCAGGCCTATGGCCGGCTCGACTACGCCTTCAACAATGCCGGCATCGAAATCGAGAAGGGGCGATTGGCCGAGGGCAGCGAGGCGGAGTTCGACGCGATCATGGGTGTCAACGTCAAGGGCGTCTGGCTGTGCATGAAGTACCAGCTGCCCCTGCTGCTGGCACAGGGCGGCGGCGCCATCGTCAACACTGCCTCGGTGGCCGGCCTGTCGGCGGCGCCGAAGATGAGCATCTATGCGGCGTCCAAGCATGCGGTGATCGGCTTGACCAAGTCGGCGGCCATCGAGTACGCGAAGAAAGGTATCAGGGTAAATGCGGTGTGCCCGGCGGTGATCGATACCGACATGTTCCGTCGCGCCTACGAGGCCGACCCGCGCAAGGCCGAGTTCGCCGCGGCGATGCACCCGGTCGGGCGCATCGGCAAGGTGGAGGAGATCGCCAGCGCGGTGTTGTACCTGTGCAGCGATGGCGCGGCGTTCACGACGGGGCACAGCCTGACGGTCGACGGTGGCGCGCTGGCGATCTGACCGAGGCCAGCCACAGCGCCAGTGCCACCGCCGCGCAGCCCAGCAGCAACACACCCCCAAACACGATCAAGGCCAGCCGCGACCCCAGCCGGTCACTGAGCAGCCCGGTGAAGATCACCGGCAGGCTGAACCCCAGGTAGGCCAGCAGGAAGAACCCGGCACTGGCCCGGGTTTTTTCCTGGCCGGCCAACTGATTCACCGCCGCCAACCCGCCCAGGTAGATAAAGCCATAGCAGGCGCTGCTGGCGGCCACGGCGCCCATCAAAACGCCCGGCAGGTTGCCACTGTCAGCGCCCCAGGCCAGCAGCGCGTAGCTGCACGGCAGGATCAGCAGTCCGAGCAAGGTCGCCCGGGCACTGGCCATGCGCCGGGCCAGCGGCTGGAACAGCAGGCCGCAACTGATCACGCAGAAGGTCGAGAACCCCGACCAGGTGCTCAGGCCGTGCTGGCGCAGGATCCCCGGCAGCAGGGCGATGACCAGCCCGACACAGGCCCAGGCCAGCAGGATCGCCAGGCCATAGGCCAGGCTGCCGCTGGGATAGTACGGCAGGCGCAGCATGGCGCTGCGTTGCGTCGGGCGTGGGTCTGGCAGGCGCCAGACCAGCGCGAGGGCAAAGGTGGCGAGCGCCAGTTGCAGATGGAAGCTGCCAGGGGTGAGTGTCGGCCCGCGCAGCAAAAACAGGCTGGTCAGCGCCGCGCCAAGGCCAAAGCCCAGGGAGGTGCTGGCGGTAACCCAGGTCGCGGCGCGGTCACTTTCGCCGGGCCGCATCAGCTCGCTCATGTACGCGGTGGCCGTGGCCGACGCCAAGCCGGTGCCCAGGCCCAGGAACAAGCGCGCCACGCCCAGGGAGGCCAGGCTGGGGGACAGCAGCATGATCAAGGTGGCGATCATCGACAGGGCGAGTGCGACCAGGATCAACGGGCGTCGCCCGACCCGATCGGCCAGGCCGCCGAGGGCCAGCAGCACTGGCAATACGCCGAGCACGTACCCGGAGAAAGCCACGGCGGTCGCTGCGGCGCCTTGCCCGGAGAGATCGGCGTAGGTGATGTACAGCGGGGCCTGGAGATTGACGGCAAGGGTGATCAGGCACAGGGCGAAGGCCAGCAGGGCCGGGGCGTGGCGAGTGGGCATGGGGGATATCCGCAAGATTGATAGCGCCCAGCATCCAATCTAGGGCGGCTGTTCGCCAAGGCACACTCTGCCGCTTTTTGTGCTTAACTGTTTGTCTGAAATCTCCGAACACTTGCCATGCACTTCAATCTTGACCGCAAACTCCCCACCCCGTTGGTCCAGCAACTGACCGACCACCTGCAGGCCTGGATCGAACAGCAGCGCCTGCGTCCCGGAGCTCGCCTGCCGTCGATCCGCGCGCTGGCCAAGGCCCAGGCGGTCAGCGCGTCGTGCGTGATCGAGGCCTACGACCGCCTGGCGGCAAATGGCTGGCTGGAGGCGCGGCATGGCGCAGGCTTTTTCGTCGCCGAGCGCAAGCCAGGCCTGCGCCCCGACCCCGGCGAGCCGTGGGGCGAGGCGATCGACGGCAGTTGGCGGCAGTTTCGCGAAGGGCATGAGCAACTGCTCAAGCTCGGCTGCGGCTGGCTGCCTGTGGCCTGGCGAGCCGAGGCTGAACTGGCCCAGGCCATCCGCCAGGTCAGCCGTGGCGCGCCCGAGGCGCTGTTTGACTACTGCCCGCCCCAGGGGCTGGCGAGCCTGCGCTTGCAACTGCACAAAGGGCTGGCGCGGCTGGATATCGCCGCGGAACCTGAGCGGATCGTCACCACCCAGGGTGCCAGCCATGCCCTCGACCTGCTGGTGCGGACCTTGCTGGCGCCGGGCGACACGGTGCTGGTGGAACGGCCCGGTTACTACAACCTTTATAACCTGCTGCGCCTGCACGGCGTGCGCATGCTCGAGGTGCCGCGCACTGCCAGTGGTCCAGACCTGGCCGTGTTCGAGCAGTTGCTCGCCGAACACCGACCGCGCTGTCTGTTCATCAACAGCCTGTACCAGAACCCGACTGGCACCAGCCTGACGCCCAAGGTCGCCTATCGCCTGCTGGAGCTGGCCCGTGGGCATGACTTGCGGATTGTCGAGGATGATCTCTATGCCGACTTCCAGGACGGACCGGCGACGCGGCTGGCTACCCTCGACAGTGAGCAACGGGTGATCTACCTGGGCAGCTTCTCCAAGACCCTCAGCAGTTCGCTGCGGGTCGGCTATGTGGTGGCCGATCCGCCCTTGGTGGCGCGTCTGGCCGAGCTGAAGATGGTCGCGGGCATCGGCACCTCGCGCTTCGCCGAGCAGGTGGTCGGGCAGATGCTCGCCAATGGCGGCTATCGCAAGAGCGTGCAGCGTCTGCGGTTGCGCCTGGGCCAGCACCGGGCCAGGACGTTGCGGCAGCTGGAGGCCTGCGGCTGGGAGGTGTTCTGCGAGCCGGTCGGCGGCATGTTCGTCTGGGCCCGGGTGCCCGGGCGCGACTTTGCCGAGCTCGAGCGGCGGGCGCTGGAGCATGCCGTGTTGCTCACCCCGGGCAGCGCCTTCGATCCGCACGGCCGGGCCAGTGACTGGCTGCGCATCAATGTCGCCTATGGGCAGGATTCTCGGGCCGAGGCGTTCTTTCGGCATGCGGGGCGACCTCCGGCGGTCTGAAAGCGACAGGCTCATAGCTAAATGACACCGTTGGCGCGTCTGGCTCTTGTGACGGAGTCGGCGCCATTGTCACTCTTGCTGTCGGTAAAGTCCGACAAGGCGAGGGGATTGGTGATGGCTGCGACCAAGCACGGTGTACTGGCCAATCTGGGCATGGCACGCAAGCTCGGCCTGGGCTTCGCCCTGGTGTTGCTGCTCACCCTGGTGGTGGCTGCCATCGGTGTGTACGCCCTGGCCAATGTCGGCCAGCGCTTCGATGGGCTGCGGCAGATGGCTCAGTTCAATACCGACCTGTTGAAGCTGCGCCAGCACGAACAGGCCTTCGCCCTGCGCTCGGACATCAAGGAGGCCGATGCCCTGCGCACGGGGCTGCAGGGGCTGGTGGAGCGGGCCCGGGCCGTGCCAGCACTGGCCTCGACCGAGGCCGATCTGAATGCCTATGGGCAAGCTTTCGACCAGTTCGTCCAGGCGGTGCAGGCCAAGGAGCTGGCCCTGGACATGGCCAGCTGGTCGGTATCGAGTGTGGCCAACAACCTCGATGTGCTGCAGGCCGGCCTGGCCGATGATGGCACCTATACCCTCAAGCAGTCCCAGGGGCAGCAGGGTGGTGAGTTCCTGGAACAGGCCGGGCAGGTGGCGCAGGTGTCGCGGCTGATGCTGCAGGCCATGGACGAGGCCCGGGTGCGCCTGGACCAGAGCCGCAAGGGCGGTGAAGCCAGCGCCGAGGGCCGCATCGCCCAGACCGTCGAAGCGGCGACCCTGGTCGACCAGCTCAAGGTTTCGGTCGCCGACGCTGGCTACCAGAGCGTGCTGGGCGAAGTGGCCGGGCATATCGGCAGTTTCTCCGAAAAGCTCAACGAGTACACCGACCTGCTGGGCCAGGAGCGGGGTATCAAGGATCAGTTGCAGGCGCGTGCCGAGCAGGTCACCGCGCGCGTCGACCAGGTGTATGCCGATCAGGAGCAGGCCATGCAGGCCGAACTGGCACGCAACGCCGTCGCCATTACTGCGGCCACGGCGCTGGCACTGCTGGTAGGCGTGCTGGCGGCCTGGCTGATCACCCGCGCCGTGGTCGCGCCGCTCAAGCGGGTGATCAGCCGGGCCCGGCGCATTGCCGCAGGCGAACTGGGCATCGAGGCCGAGCCGCCGCGTGCCGACGAGGTCGGCCAGCTGTTGCAGGCTATGCAGCAGATGGCCGAAGGCTTGTCCGGCATCGTCAGTGGCTTGCAGCAGGGTATCGACCAGTTGGCCGGTAGCGCCCAGGCCTTGTCGGCGGTTACCGAGCAGACCAACCGCGAAGTCGGTAGCCAGAAGGACGAGACCGAGCAGGTGGCCACCGCCATGCAGCAGATGACCGCGACCGTGCACGATGTGGCGCGCAACGCCGAGCAGGCAGCCCAGGCGGCCCAGGCTGCCGACGACAAGGTCGGGTCAGGGCAGCAGGTGGTGCGTCAGAGCATGCAGCGCATCGAGCAACTGGCGCTGGCCGCTGAAACCGCCAGCAGTGGCATCGACAGCCTCAGCGCCGAGATCCATACCATCGGTGACGTGCTTGAGGTGATCAAGAGCGTGGCCGAGCAGACCAATCTGCTGGCGCTCAATGCCGCGATCGAGGCGGCGCGTGCCGGGGAGCAGGGGCGCGGGTTCGCGGTGGTGGCTGACGAGGTACGTGCCCTGGCCCGGCGTACCCGGCAATCCACCGAGGAGATCGAGCGCCTCGTTGCCAGCTTGCGCGGCAATGCCCAGCAGTCGGTGATGCAGATCCGCGGCAGCACCGAGCTGGTGCGCCTGGCGGTGGCCGACACGCTGCAGACCGAGAGCGCCCTGGGCAGCATCGCGGCGGCGGTGTCGCTGATCCAGCAGATGAACCAGCAGATCGCCGCGGCGGCCGAGCAGCAGAGCTCGGTGGCCGAGGAGATCAGCCGCAGCGTCACGCAGATTCGCGGCAGCGCCGACCAGGCGGCACTGGCGATGGAGGACAATGCCCGTTCAAGCGTAGAGCTGGCGCAACTGGGCAATGACCTGAAGGGAATGGTGGGGCATTTCCGCTTGTGAATGCCTGTGCTTGTCTCAGTCTTTGCGCGGGCTGAGTATGAGCAAGGTCAGCACCCCCGCCACGATCCCCCAGAACGCCGAGCCGATCGAGAACAGGGTGAAGCCCGAGGCTGTGACCATGAAGGTGATCAGGGCCGCTTCGCGCTCGCGCACCTCGCCCATGGCCACGCTCAAGCCGTTCATGATCGAACCGAACAGCGCCAACGCCGCGATCGACAGCACCAGCTCCTTGGGCAGGGCGCCGAACAGCGCCGCCAGTGTGGCGCCGAAGGTGCCGGCGATACCGTAGAAGATCCCGCACCAGACCGCCGCCGTGTAGCGCTTGGCCGGGTCTTCATGGGCATGTGGCCCGGTGCAGATCGCCGCGCTGATCGCCGCCAGGTTGATCCCGTGGGAGCCGAACGGCGCCAGCAGCAGCGAAGCGAAGCCGGTGGCCGAGATCAGCGGCGAAGCCGGCACCGGGTAACCGTCGGCGCGCAGCACAGCGACGCCTGGCATGTTCTGCGAGGTCATGGCCACCACGAACAGCGGGATGCCGATGCTGATGGTCGCCGCCAGCGAGAAGCTCGGCGTGGTCCACACCGGGGTTGCGACTTCCAGCTGGAAGCCGCTGAAGTCCAGCAGCCCCAGGGCGCCGGACAGCGCGGTGCCGATCAGCAGCGCGGCCAGCACGCAATAACGCGGCGACAGGCGCTTGACCAGCAGGTAGCTGAAGAACATGCCCAGCACCAGCACCGTGCGGTGCTGGGCGGCAACGAAGATCTCGCTGCCGATCTTGAACAGGATACCGGCCAGCAGGGCCGATGCCAGGGAGGCGGGAATGCGCCGTACCAGGCGTTCGAAGCTGCCGGTCAGGCCGCAGATCAGCACCAGCACGGCGCAGGTGATGTAGGCGCCGATCGCTTCGCCGTAGCTCACCCCGCCGAGGCTGGTGATCAGCAGCGCCGCGCCGGGCGTCGACCAGGCCACGGTGATCGGCGTGCGGTAGCGCAGCGACAGGCCGATGCTGCACACTGCCATGCCGATCGACAGGGCCCAGATCCATGAGGAAATCTGTGCGCTGGTAAGACCGGCCGCCTGGCCGGCCTGGAACATCAGCACCAGCGAGCTGGTGTAGCCGGTGAGCATGGCGATAAAGCCGGCGACGATCGCCGACGGCGAGCTGTCCGCCAGCGGCCGCAGGCGCGCTGAGGTGGCATCGGTCATAGGGAATTCCTTGTGCAGGTGTAAGCAGTTTTTTCAGGCTACCGTGCCATGGCGTGATCCTTGCCATACAGCAGGCATTGCATTTAGCCGTACAGTCGCCAACTATGAGGCATTACTACGCAACTGCGTGAGAGGGGAGGGGCGATGTACAAGGTGTATGGGGATTACCAGTCGGGCAACTGCTACAAGGTCAAGCTGATGCTGAGCCTGCTCGACCGCCCGTATGAGTGGCACCCGGTGGACATTCTCAAGGGTGAGACGCAAACCCCCGAGTTCCTGGCCATGAACCCCAACGGCAAGGTGCCGGTGCTCAAGCTCGAGGACGGCACCTGCCTGTGGGAGTCCAACGCGATTCTCAACTACCTGGCCGATGGCAGCGAGTTCCTGCCCAGCGAGCCACGGTTGCGCACCCAGGTGCTGCAATGGCAGTTCTTCGAACAGTACAGCCATGAGCCGTACATTGCCGTGGCGCGGTTCATCCAGTTCTACCTGGGGCTGCCGCAAGAGCGACTGGAGGAGTACAGGGGGCTGCACAAGGGCGGCTACAAGGCGCTCAAGGTGATGAACAAGCAGCTGGAAATGACGCCTTACCTGGTCGGGGAGCAGTACTCGATCGCCGACGTGGCGTTGTACGCCTATACCCATGTGGCGCACCAGGGCGGCTTCGACCTAGCGGCTTATCCGGCGGTGCAGGCCTGGTTGGCGCGGGTGGCCAGTCATCCTCGGCATGTGCCGATGGTGGATTGACCGGCCTTATCGCGGGGCAAGCCCGCTCCCACGCAGACCCGCCCCATGGGTTCTGGCTTGCGTGGGAGCGGGCTTGCCCCGCGATGGCGATCTGTCAGACCGCCGCGAAACGCTTGTCCAGGTAGGCAATGATGTCCTTGGACTCGTACATCCAGGTCACCTCGCCTTGTTCCTCGATCCGCAGGCACGGCACTTTCACCCGGCCACCGCCTTCAAGCAGCGCCTGGCGGTGCTGCGTATCGTTCTTCGCATCGCGCAGCGCCACCGGCACATTGAGGCGGTGCAGGGCGCGGCGGGTCTTCACGCAGAAGGGGCAGGCATGGAACTGGTACAGCGCAAGGCCCTTGGCCTGCTGTTCGACCTGGGCCTGGGCCGCGGCATCGCGCTTCTTTTTCGCCGGACGGCTGATCCAGTCGCCGAACACGATAAGCTGGCCGAGGCCGACCCGCAGGGCTTTGACGATCATGGGCAACTCCTGAAATGAAAAAGCCGACCCCAGAGGGTCGGCTCGGAACACAGGCCGATCACTTGATCAGGCTGAGGAACTCGCTGCGGGTGGCGGCGTTCTCGCGGAACTCGCCGAGCATCACCGAGGTGAGCATGGTCGAGTTCTGCTTTTCGACACCGCGCATCATCATGCACATGTGCTTGGCCTCGATCACCACCGCCACGCCTGCGGCGCCGGTCACCTGCTGCACGGCCTCGGCGATCTGGCGGCTGAGGTTTTCCTGGATCTGCAGGCGGCGGGCGTACATGTCGACGATCCGCGCCACCTTCGACAGGCCCAGCACCTTGCCCTTGGGCAGGTAGGCCACGTGGGCCTTGCCGATGAACGGCAGCATGTGGTGTTCGCACATCGAATACAGCTCGATATCCCGGACCAGCACCATTTCGCTGTTGTCGGAGGTGAACAACGCGCCGTTGGTCACTTCTTCCAGGGTTTGCTCATAACCGCGGCAAAGGTACTTCATGGCCTTCGCTGCCCGCTTGGGCGTGTCGAGCAGGCCTTCGCGGGAGACGTCCTCGCCGATCTGGCTGAGGATCGCGGTGTAGTTCTGTTCCAGGGACATGGATCTACCTGTGGAAAATTTCGCAAAGGCGAAGGGTACGGCGGCGGCGGCGGCGCTGCAAGCGCGATGTCACTCGTCGCGGCCTTCGAGCATGGTTCGCTTGAGCATCACGTAGACCGCGCCGGTGCCGCCGTGGCGGGCCTGGCACGAGGTGAAACCGAGCACCTGCGGGTGCTGGCGCAGCCAGGTGTTGACGTGGCTCTTGATCATCGGGCGCTTGCCGTCCAGGCGCGCGGCCTTGCCGTGGGTGACCCGCACGCAGCGCACTTCCAGCTTGGTCGCTTCGGCGATGAAGGCCCACAGCGTCTCGCGGGCCTTCTCGACGCTCATGCCGTGCAGGTCAAGGCTGCCCTCGAAGGCGATCTGGCCGAGCTTGAGCTTGCGCAGCTGGGTTTCCTGCACGCCGTCACGCCGCCACATCAGCTCATCCTCGGCGCCGACATCGATGACGAACTGGTCGGACAGGCCGTCGATCACCAGCGTCTGGTCGCTGCGGATGGTCGCCGCCTGGCGCAGGCCTGCCAGCTGCTTGCGGTCGGCCTTGGGTTTGCCGACTTCGGCGCGATCGTGCTTGATTGGCTTGACGCCCTGCACTTGGCTGCGGAAGAGGGAAAAGTCGTCGTCTTGCATGGTGCCTCCACGTGGGCGGCGTAGTTTACGCGACTGTCATCGCGGGGCAAGCCTGGCCCCGCGCTTGGCGCGTCAGTCGTGCTTCTTCATCAGGTGCGGCGACAGGTTCAGTTCGCGCCCGCGGCGCAGGCGGATACGGCTGCGCCGCCACAAGCGCACGCCGAAGTACAGCAGGGTCAGGCCGACAATGGTCAGGACCGCCGACAATGGCCGGTTGGCATTGAGTTCGGCCAGGGCGGCGTAGTTGCCCAGCAAACCGGCGAAGCCGGCCATGGCCAGCAGGATGCCCAGGGTGGCCAGCAGTACCGAGAGTGCCGCGGCGATGCGCGCGCCCCAGTTGCTCGGCTCGCGCTGGCGCAGGCGCTTGGCATCGAAACTGCCTTTGAGCTTCATTCGAATTCCTCAGGATCGGGTGGTGCTGATCCGGATTTCGACCTGCGGGTCACCTTGGGGTTCCGCCCGTCCGCCGGGCGGTCGTGGTTCAGACCAGGCTGGCGGTGGGGGCGACGCAGGCGAAGTTGTCGGCCATCACGGCCATCTCGCACTGGTGGATCTGCGCGGCGGGGATCACGGTGTCCTTCAGGGCCAGGTCACGGGTCGCCGAAGCATCTTCGACCAGGGTGCAGCGATAACCATAGTCCTTGGCGCGGCGCACGGTGGTGCTGACGCTGGAGTGGCTCATGAAACCGCAGACGATCAGGTCCAGCGGGCCGAATGCCTGCAAGGTCTCGTGCAGCTTGGTGTTCTTGAAGGCGTTGGGCATGCGCTTCTCGATCACCACCTCGCCTTCGCGCGGCTCCAGCCCGGGAATGAACTCGCCGGCCGGGCCCTGCGGGTCGAAGCGACCGCCAACGGTGCCGAGGTGGCGGACATGGATGATCGGGCGGCCAGCCTTGCGGGCGGCGTCGAGCAACCTGGCAATGTTCGCCACGGCCTCGTCCATGCCCGACAGCGCCAGCGGACCGCTCAGGTACTCCTTCTGCGCATCGATGACGATCAGGCTGGCTTGGCTCAGCTTGGCCGGCGGGTAGTCGCGGCCAGTGAGGCGGAACATCGTGGTTGGAACGGACATCAAGGGCTCCTTGGGTAGGGCTTTTGTGTACCTATTCTCCCTTGCCTTGGCGCCAATGTGAATGGTTGACAGTGCAGGCGGCATGGTTACTGGCTTGTGGCTATCCATTCGGCCATCGGAGGGAACATTTGTGCGGTGTGGGCTGTTAGACTTTTGTCCTGTCTGAAAAGGAGTACCCCGTGATCACATCCCGCCTGCGCACCCTGCGCGACCATATCCGCTGGGCGGTCAGCCGCTTCCATGAGCATGAACTGTTCTTTGGCCACGGCGCCGACAATGCCTGGGACGAGGCCCGCCTGCTGGTGCTCGGCGCGGTGCACCTGCCCTGGGAGGTGGCCGACAGCTATCTGGACTGCGCGCTCGAGGATGATGAGCGGGTACGCCTGCAGCACTTGCTCAAGCGTCGCATCGAAGAACGCGTGCCGACCGCCTACCTGCTGGGTGAGGCTTGGTTCTGCGGCATGTCGTTCATCGTCGACGAACGCGTGCTGGTACCGCGCTCGCCCATCGGCGAGCTGGTCGAGAAGCGCTTCGAGCCTTGGCTGGCCGCCGAGCCTGCGCGCATCCTCGACCTGTGCACCGGCTCCGGCTGCATCGGCATCGTGGCTGCCGATGTGTTCCAGGGCGCCGAGGTGGTACTGGCCGACCTGTCGTTCGACGCGCTGGCGGTGGCCAACCAGAACATCGAACGCCATGGCCTGGAGGAGCGTGTGTACACCGTGCAGGGCGATGGCTTCGCCGGGCTGCCGGGGCAGCGCTTCGACCTGATCCTGTCCAACCCGCCGTATGTCGATGCCGAGGACTTCGGCGACATGCCGGCCGAGTATCACCACGAGCCCGAACTGGGCCTGGCCTGCGGCAACGATGGCCTGGACCTGGTGCGGCGGATGCTGGCCGAGGCTGCCGACCACCTGACCGACAAGGGCCTGATGATTGTCGAGGTGGGCAACAGCCAGGTGCACGTCGAGTCGCTCTATCCCGAGGTGGACTTCGCCTGGCTGGAGTTCGAGCGCGGTGGGCACGGGGTGTTCATGCTGACGGCCGAGCAGTGCCGGCAGCATCAGGAGCTGTTCAAGGCGCGGGTCTGACTGCGCGCCCGTTCCCACAGGATGAATGCAATCTCTGTGGGAGCGGACTTGCCCCGCGATGGCCTTATCAGCGGGTGGCGATCCAGATCAGCAAACCGGCCTGGAACACAGCGAACGCCACCAGGCAGGTGATGGTAAAGCGCAGCCCGCTGTCTTCGCGGCGGTACTTGGCCACGCGTTCGTCACGCTCGCGCAGTTGCGCTTCCTTCTCCATCAGGTTCTGCTCGGCCTGTTGCAGCATGCCGGCCGCCTCGAGGTTGTCCACGCGCTGCACCTTCTCGGTGTTCCAGCCGCCCTTGAGCTGGCCCACCGGCGTTTCCACCAGGCGCCCCTTGAGCAACTGCCCATCGGTGTATTCCACCTCCAGGCCGACGCTGCGCAGCACATGGTCGCGGCGCAGACGGGTGTCTTCGTTCAGGGCGTCCTTGTTCGGCAGGCTCATGCCTTCGATCTGGTAGTGCGAGCAGCGGTGCTGCAGCCATTGCACCGCCTGCGCCAGCAGGTAGCGGCCAACACCACGGTTGAGGGGCTCGAGCTGCAGGCCGGCCGGGTCGCCGATGCGCACCGTGCGCGTTTCGTGGTCGACACGGATGTCCAGCTGGTTCTGTTCTTTGCGCACCTTCTGCCCAGGCAGACGGATTTCCATGCGCAGCAGGCTGTGGGCCTTGTCGTGGCGCTCGGCGTAGCCGAACTGGACGAAGCGCAGCGGGCGGGCGCCGCTGTTGCGGTCGGTCGGCATCGGCGCCAGGCGCAGCAGCTGGAAGTGCTCGGCGGCAAGGTCCGCCCAGGGCTGCGGGGCGCTTTCCGGCGCTTGTTCTTCGGTCGCCTCGGCGGCGGGGGCATCGGTCATCAGGGGTTTTCCTCAGGTGCACGGCGGCCGGGCGCGTGGGCCGCGGATCACTGCCTTCTCAGCCGCGTTATCGGCAGGCCTGGGCAATACCTGAGGGCAGGTCTCAGGCCTGCGGCAACCCTTGGATGAACAGGACGATGCGCTCGCCCAGCTCACGCGCCAGCGGCAGCTCGGGGTTGCGGTAGCTGTCACGCTGCTGGCTCATGTCCCGGGGGCTGATGCGCAGCACGTGGTTCATGCCGTCGATCAACGCCAGTTGCGCGTCGGGTTTGGCTGCCTTGAGGCGCTCGGCATCGGCCACCTCTACCTGGATGTCGTTGCGCCCCTGGACGATCAGCGCCGGCACCTTGAGCCGGGCGAAGGCCGCCGCCGGGTCTTGGTGCAGCAAGGTGATCAGGTACGGCTGCACGCTGGGGCGGAACACCTGGCGCAGCGGCGCGGGAACGTCGAGGCTGGTCTGTCCGGCCTGCAACCGGTCGATCAGCGCCACGCCAGCGGGCAATTGCGCCGGCGGCAGGCGCTGGGCCAGTTGCTCGCGCAGCACGTCGGCCACCGGCCTACCGCTGCCGGCCAGGGTGATCACCGCGCTGGCGCCGGCCTGCTCCGCGGCGAGGCTGGCGATCAGTGCGCCTTCGCTGTGGCCGACCAGGATCAGCGGGCCGAAGCGTGGGTCCTGTTTGAGTGCGCGGCCCCAGGCCACCACGTCGGCGACATAGCGCTCGACGCTGAGGTCACGTTCATCGGGGGTGGCCGGCTGGCTGGCGGCCACGCCGCGCTTGTCGAAGCGCACGCTGGCAATGTGTTCGCCTGCCAGCAGCAAGGCCAGGCGCTTGAGGTTGTCGAGGCGTCCTGAGGCTGGGTTGTTGCCATCGCGGTCGGTAGGGCCGGAGCCGGCGATGATCAGCACCACCGGGGGTGGCGTGGCCTGCTGGGGCAGCAGCAGGCTGCCGTGCAGCACGCCCTGGCCGGTGTCCAGGTCGATGGGGCGTTGCAGCACGGTGGGGGCGGCCTGGGCGAGGCTGGTACAAAGCAGCAGGAGCAGGGCGGCGAGGCGCGACTTCATGGGCGGGGTACTAGGTGGGAAGGTGATCATTCGACCTTGGCTGATCCTGAAGGTTCGCGAGCCACACTCACGCGGTTTTCCGTATACTGCCGCTTTCGTTCACTTCAGGCTGATTCGCGGAGCGTCCATGTCCGGCAATACCTACGGCAAGCTGTTCACTGTCACCACCGCAGGCGAAAGCCATGGCCCGGCGTTGGTCGCCATTGTCGACGGCTGCCCGCCAGGCCTGGAAATCTCCCTTGCGGACCTGCAGCACGACCTCGACCGGCGCAAGCCCGGCACCAGCCGGCACACCACCCAGCGCCAGGAACCGGACGAAGTGGAGATCCTCTCCGGCGTGTTCGAAGGCCGTACCACCGGCTGCACGATCGGCCTGCTGATTCGCAACACCGACCAGAAGTCCAAGGACTACTCGTCGATCAAGGACCTGTTCCGCCCGGCCCACGCCGACTACACCTACCACCACAAGTACGGCATCCGCGACTACCGTGGCGGTGGCCGCAGCTCGGCGCGCGAAACCGCCATGCGCGTGGCGGCCGGCGCCATCGCCAAGAAGTACCTGGCCACCCAGGGCATCCGCGTGCGCGGCTACATGAGCCAGCTCGGGCCGATCGAGATCCCGTTCAAGACCTGGGACTCGGTGGAGCAGAACGCCTTCTTCAGCCCCGATCCGGACAAGGTGCCGGAGCTTGAGGCCTACATGGACCAGCTGCGCCGCGACCAGGATTCGGTGGGGGCGAAGATCACCGTGGTCGCCGAAGGCGTGATGCCGGGCCTGGGCGAGCCGATCTTCGACCGCCTCGATGCCGAGCTGGCCCATGCCTTGATGAGCATCAACGCGGTCAAGGGTGTGGAGATCGGCGCCGGTTTCGCCAGTGTCGCCCAGCGCGGCACCGAACACCGTGACGAGATGACGCCCGAGGGCTTCCTCAGCAACAACGCCGGCGGCATCCTCGGCGGCATTTCCTCGGGCCAGCCGATCGTCGCCCACCTGGCGCTCAAGCCGACCTCGAGCATCACCACCCCGGGCCGTTCCATCGACGTCGATGGCAACCCAGTGGAGGTGATCACCAAGGGCCGTCACGATCCTTGCGTCGGCATCCGCGCCACGCCGATCGCCGAGGCGATGATGGCCATCGCCTTGATGGATCACCTGCTGCGCCACCGGGCGCAGAATGCCGAGGTAAGGGTCAACACCCCGGTGCTGGGCCAGCTCTGACAGTCCCGGCCCTATCGCGGGGCAAGCCCGCTCCCACGAATTCCAGCGTGGGAGCGGGCTTGCCCCGCGATAGGGCCGGAAGCCTCTGAACGGACTTCCCAATGCCTCCGATCCCCTACTGGCGCCTCTCCAGCTTCTACCTCTTCTACTTCGCCCTGCTCGGCTCCACCGCGCCGTTCCTGGCCCTGTACTTCGACCACCTGGGCTTCTCCCCGGCGCGCATCGGCGAACTGGTGGCCATCCCCATGCTCATGCGCTGCGTGGCCCCCAACCTGTGGGGCTGGCTCGGTGACCGCAGCAGCCAGCGCCTGCTGATCGTGCGCCTGGGCGCGCTGTCGACCCTGGCGACCTTCTCGCTGATCTTCTTCGGCAAGAGCTACGCCTGGCTGGCGCTGGTCATGGCGTTGCACGCCTTCTTCTGGCACGCGGTACTGCCCCAGTTCGAAGTGATCACCCTGGCCCACCTGCACGGCCAGACTTCACGTTACAGCCAGGTACGGCTATGGGGCTCGATCGGCTTCATCCTCGCGGTTGTGGGGCTAGGGCGCCTGTTCGAATGGCTGAGCCTGGACATCTACCCGCTGGCGCTGGTGGCGATCATGGCCGGTATCGTCGTTGCCAGCCTCTGGGTGCCCAATGCGCAACCCGTCGAGCAGGCCGAGCAGCGCGGGGCAGGGGGCTTTCTCAGGCAAGTGCGGGCGCCTGGGGTCCTGGCCTTCTATGTGTGCGTGGCCCTCATGCAGCTCAGCCACGGCCCGTACTACACCTTCCTTACCCTGCACCTGGAGCACCTGGGCTACAGCCGCGGCGCCATCGGCTTGTTGTGGGCGCTTGGCGTGGTGGCTGAAGTGTTGGTGTTCTTGGTCATGAGCCGGATCTTTGCCCGCTGTTCGGTGCGCAAGGTACTACTGGCCAGCTTCCTGCTGGCCGCGCTGCGCTGGCTGTTGCTGGGCAACCTGGCCGAAATCCCGGCGGTTCTGGTGTTCGCCCAGGTATTGCATGCGGCCACCTTCGGCTGTTTCCATGCAGCGGCCATCGCTTTTGTTCAGGCCAGCTTCGGCGCTCGCCAGCAGGGTCAGGGCCAGGCATTGTATGCGGCGCTGTCAGGTACCGGCGGTGCCTTGGGTGCCCTGTACTCGGGCTACAGCTGGAAACTGCTGGGCCCACACTTCACCTTTGGTATGGCCAGCGTCGCGGCGCTCGCGGCAGCCGTTATCATTGCCTTCCGACTCAAAGAAAGCAGGAACCACCCCTGATGAGCATCCTCAGCGTATTCGACCTGTCCAGTCCGGACCTGCCGCACAAGGTGCTGACCCACCACGACGACATCGCCGCGACCCTGGCCGAGCAGGGCGTGCGCTTCGGCCGCTGGCAGTCCGGCGCGCGCCTGCGCCCGGGCAGCAGCCAGGATGAAGTGGTCGCGGCGTGCCGTGGGCCGCTCGACCAACTGATGACCACACATGGCAGCGTGGTATTTGGCGTGCTCAGCCGCGATGGCGCCGACCTGAGCCAGGCCGACCTGCGTGATGAACATGTGCATGGCAGCGATGAAGTGTTCGCAATGATCAGCGGGCGTGCACAGGTCAGCCTGCGTCTGGGCGGCGCGGTGTATGCCGTGCTGTGCGAGAAGGACGATGTGCTGCTGGTGCCGGCCGGCACGCGCCGCTGGCTGGACCTGGGGCCTAGCCCATTCTGCCTGGCCCTGCGTCTGTTCGGCAGTGAGCAGGGTGTGCAGCCACGCTTCACCGGGGATGCCATGGCGCGGCAATTTGCTGGTTTCGATGAACTCTGAATGAACTCGCGGGGCAGCTTCTGCTCACACCCTCCAAGGGTGAGCAGAAGCTGCCCCGCGAACAGGTTACGCGCTTAGCGGTAGGTCGGCAGGGCGAAGCGTTGCTGGCTCTGCAGCATGGAAATCACCGGCAGTTCGCTGGCTTGTTCGGCAAGGTCGCGGCGGATGGCGCTGATGGCCCACGACAGCTGTTCGGCACTGTGCAGTTGCGCATAGGACAGCACCCGGCGGGTCACCACGCCGTCGCTGGCGCGCAGGGTGAGCAGCACGCCGCCGTCGGGGCGCGGCTGGGTGGCAACCTGGTAGGCGGCGAAGAGCGAGGCGAATTTTTGCTGGATGAGGTCCATATCAACTCCTGACTGTTGTACTGGCAGACTTGAGTTGATGGTTGCAGTGACCGTGCCAGCCTGGGATTAAAATAAAATCCTTCTAAATCAATAAGTTATATTTGTTTTTGCAGGTGCCTGTATTGCATTCTGCACGCCCGTGCATTTTGCACAGTGCATTTTGCACGGTCATAGCCTGGCTCTCTGCCGCCGATAGAATCTGAACCTTGGACCTGTCGCTGCTGCCTGATGGAAACTTGGCCCATTGCCAGATGCCAGGAGGTTCCCGATGTCCGATCACCAGCCCGCCACCATGACCACTGAAGAAACCGCGGCCTTCGCCGAAGAGGTCTTCGAGCGCGCCCGCCGCGGCGACGCGACAATGCTCGGCCGCCTGCTCGATAACGGCCTGCCCGCCAACCTGCGCAACCACAAGGGCGACACCTTGCTGATGCTGGCCAGCTACCACGGTCACCATGACGCCGTGCAGGTGCTGCTGGCCCATGGTGCCGACCCGCTGATCGCCAATGACAACGGCCAGTTGCCCATCGCCGGCGCCGCCTTCAAGGGCGACCTGACGATGATCCGCCTGTTGCTGGAACACGGCGTACCGGTGGATGCCGCTGCCGCGGACGGCCGTAGCGCATTGATGCTGGCGGCGATGTTCAACCGCCTGGAGATCATCGACTATCTATTGGCCCAGGGTGCCGACCCCGCGCACCGCGATGCCGCCGGTGCCACTGCGCTGATGGCAGCCCGCACCATGGGTGCGGTGGATAGCGCGGCACGTCTCGAAGCATTGGCCGGCTAACTGCCCGGGGGCTTTTGCGGCTATCCTTGGCGCTTTTCACGCCAACCCGCAGGCCCCCCCATGAAAGACCAGTTGCTCGAATTCATCAGCCTCATCGGCGCCGGTTGCATGCGCGATGAGGACATCGAGCGCATCGCCGCCGAGGCCGCCGAGGCCTACGCCGACCCCGCCGCCTTCCTCGCCGCCAATCCGGACATCAACTACGACGACAGCTTCCCGTTCCCGCTGGGTGAATGGGTGGTGGTCGGCAGTCTGCCCGATACCGTGCTGTTCCAGGCCGACAGCTACCAGGACCTGTTCCAGCAGATCAGCGACTCGTTCGACAAGAGCGTGCCGTTCACCCTCAAACCGAAGCAGCTGGCGCGCACCGAGGCGCTGACTGCGCTCAACCGCATCCAGGTGCAGATGGGCGCGCTGAACAAGGAAGCCGGTGGCTACGTGCTGCTGAACTTCAGCCAATTGCTCGACGATGAGCTGCAGATGATCATGGTCGGGCAGCACGACCTGGCCCGTGTGCTGGAGCTGGGCGAGGCCGTTGGTATCAAGGTGGAGCCGGCGCTGGAAGCGCTGAAGGTGGCAGTGCACATCTGAGCCGCTGCCGTCGCGGAGCCCGTAGGAAAGGGCTCCGCGACCGGCCCGTCAACCCAGCGCGGTATCGAGGAACATCATCACCGCGAAGCCGCCCATCAGTCCCAGCGTTGCTGCGGTCTGATGCCCGTTGCGGTGGGTTTCCGGGATCACCTCGTGGGACACCACGAAGATCATCGCCCCCGCCGCCAGGCCCATGCTGATCGGGTAGGCCAGGGCGAAGCCGGTGGAAATGCCCAGGCCGATCACCGCGCCCAGCGGCTCCATCAATCCCGAGCCGATCGCCACCATCATCGCCTTGAAGTTCGACAGCCCCGTGGCGCGCAGGGCCAGGGCCACGGCCAGGCCTTCGGGGATGTCCTGGATGGCGATGGCGCTGGTCAGCGGCAGGCCGATGGCCATGTCGCCATTGGCGAAACTCACGCCGATGGCCATGCCCTCGGGCAGGTTGTGCAGGGTGATCGCCAGCACGAACAGCCACACCCGGCTCACCCGCTCGGCCTGCGGGCCACAGGGGCCGGTGCTTTCATGCTCGTGCGGAGTGAACCGGTCCAGGCCCAGCATCAGCAGCACCCCAAGGCCCATGCCCAGCACCACGGTGAAGGCCGCCGCGGGGCCGTTACCGGTGATCTCGCGGGCGGCGTCCAGGCCGGGGAGGATCAGCGAAAACGAACTGGCGGCGAGCATCATGCCGGCGGCGAAGCCGAGCATTACGTCCTGGGTGCGCGCGCTGACGTCACGCAGGATCACCGCCAGCACCGCGCCCAGGGCGGTGGCGCCGAAACCGGACAGGCCGCCGAGCACTGCCAGGTGCAGGTGGTCGGCATGGTCGCCGTTGACCGCGTTCCAGATGCTGGCCAGCAGCAATGCGCTGATGGCCAGCAGGCTCAGCACCAGGCCGGCGCTGAGCCAGGGTGTCTGCAGGGCCTGTTGCCGCCAGGCGCTGAGCAGGGAGTCAGGGGCGGCGCTTTGAGTGTGGGCGGGGGGCATGCGAACCTCGAGGGCAGTGGATAACAGCAGTCTATCCACTGACCGGCATTCCCGACCAAGGATTCCCTTCTATAGGGGCCATAGCCAGCTATGCTCTGCAGCACACACACCGTGCAGGAGCGGCACCATGGGGTCTACCTTCAACAGCCTGGTCGGCCTGATCATCCTGGCCCTGGACATCTGGGCCATTCTCAATGTGCTCAAGAGCGGCGCCGAGGTAGGGATCAAGGTGCTCTGGATCCTGCTGATCCTGCTATTGCCAGTGCTGGGGCTGATCATCTGGGCGATCGCCGGGCCGCGGGGCAATGTGCGGATCTGAAACCTCACGTCCCAACTGTGTAACTTTGTAAGGGCAGTCTACTCTCGACAAAATTTTCACACTCGATTTCTGAAAATCCGCGCCGCACAATGCGGCCTTGGTCTCACCTTGCCCACGAGGTCCAGACCACCAGGCTATTGGCGCTTTCGCCTTCCCGCAAACCGCAATCCTAGGACCTCTCCATTCATGGCTAACACGGACGCCTTGAAGCAACAGGGCGTGCGAGGCTCGTTCTCGCCGACCCTGAAATCCCACCTGGCCTACACGTTGCTCAGTGGCCTGGTGATCATGCTGATGCTCAGCCTGGTGCGCCTGGCGCTGTTGGCCTACAACAGCGACATGATCGGCGACACGCCGTACTCCACCGTCGCCGAAGGCTTCTTCAACGGCTTGCGCTTCGACCTGCGCGTGGTGGTGTACATCAGCATTCCGTTGCTGCTGGCGCTGCTCAGCCCCTGGCTGATGGCCCGGCGTGGCCTGTTCCGCTTCTGGCTGACCATCGCCTCGAGCGTGGTGATGTTCCTCGGCCTGATGGAGATGGACTTCTACCGCGAGTTCCACCAGCGCCTGAACGGCCTGGTGTTCCAGTACATCAAGGAAGACCCCAAGACCGTCATGAGCATGCTCTGGTACGGTTTCCCGGTGGTCCGCTACCTGCTGGCCTGGCTGGTCGGCACCTGGCTGCTGAGCCTGCTGTTCAAGGGCATCGACCGGTTGACCCGCGGCAACAGCAGCGCCCAGCTGTCGGGCAGCCGCAAGCTGGCGCCCTGGTACGGTCGCCTGGCGGTGTTCATGGTGGTCCTGCTGGTGGCCGTGGTCGCCGCCCGCGGTACCCTGCGCCAGGGGCCGCCAATGCGCTGGGGTGATGCCTTCACCACCGACTCCAACTTCGTCAACCAACTGGGCCTGAACGGCACCCTGACCCTGATCGATGCCGCCAAGAGCCGCTTTGGCGAGGACCGCTCCAATATCTGGAAGCCCGTACTTGACCAACCGCTGGCCACCCAGACCGTGCGCGAGCAGCTGCTGACCGCCAACGACACCCTGGTCGATGCCGACGAGGCCGCGATCCGCCGTGACTTCGTGCCGCCCGCGGCGAACACGCTGGGGGTCAAGAACGTCGTGGTGATCCTCATGGAAAGCTTCGCCGGCCACTCGGTCGGTGCCCTGGGCAGCCCGAACAACATCACCCCGTACTTCGACAAGCTGGCCAAGGAGGGCCTGCTGTTCGACCGCTTCTTCTCCAACGGCACCCATACCCACCAGGGCATGTTCGCCACCATGGCCTGCTTCCCCAACCTGCCGGGCTTCGAATACCTGATGCAGACCCCGGAAGGCGGCCACAAGCTGTCCGGCCTGCCGGCGCTGCTCAGTGCCCGCGACTATGACGACGTCTACGTCTACAACGGCGACTTCGCCTGGGACAACCAGTCCGGATTCTTCGGCAACCAGGGCATGACCACCTTCATCGGCCGCAACGACTTCGTCGACCCGGTGTTCTCCGACCCGACCTGGGGCGTGTCCGACCAGGACATGTTCGACCGCGGCAACGAAGAGCTGGCCAAGCATGACGGCAAGAAGCCGATCTACGCGCTGCTGCAGACCCTCTCCAACCACACCCCGTACGCCTTGCCCAAGGACCTGCCGGTGGAGAAGGTCACCGGGCAGGGCCGCCTGGACGAGCACCTGACCGCCATGCGCTACTCCGACTGGGCGCTGGGCCAGTTCTTCGAGAAGGCGCGCAAGGAGCCGTACTTCAAGGACACCCTGTTCGTCATCGTCGGCGACCACGGCTTCGGCAACCACCAGCAGGTCACCGAGCTGGACCTGGGCCGCTTCAACGTGCCGCTGCTGCTGATCGCCCCAGGCATCCAGGAGAAGTTCGGCGCGGTCAACCATACCGTGGGCACCCAGGTCGACATCGTGCCGACCATCATGGGCCGTCTCGGTGGCCAGGCCCGCCATCAGTGCTGGGGGCGCGACCTGCTCAACCTGCCTGAGGGCGACCAGGGCGTGGGCATGATCAAGCCGTCGGGCAGCGAGCAGATCGTCGGCCTGGTGCAGGGCGACCGCATTCTCATCGAGTCCAAGGACATGACCCCGCGGATGTACCGCTACCAGCTGGGCCGCGAGTTCAAGGCCGAGCTGATCGACAGCCCCGACCAGCCGGAAATGCTCAAGAAACTCGAGGCCTACATCCAGACGGCAACCAAGAGCCTGCTGGACAATACCGCCGGTGTCGTTCACGGCACGCCGAAGTAGCAGCGCCCAGTGGTCTCAGGAAGCCCGCCGTTGACCGGCGGGCTTTTTTCATGCGGTTTCATGCATGCGGCTGAACATTTGCCGCTGTGCCATGGTCAAGCTAGTACGCAGTTCAATCCACCGTTGTGCCAGCGAGGGCTGATCGATGAAAGCATGGGAAGTCAGCTTTGCCGACCAGAAGGGCGAGCTTAAGACGCTGCTGCTCAACGCCGAGCAATGCCCCAGCGAGGAAGACGCCGCACGCGCCATCCGTTCGAGTTTGTTCCCGCTCATGGATGAGCTTGACCTCAATGACTTCCAGGACCGCAGCTTTTCCCCCACGGCACGCTGGCTCAAGGAGCAGAGCGGCGTGACCATCACCACCATTCGCCAGCTACCCTGAGCCGCCTCGCTCTGGCGCAGTGCCTGCACAGGCACTACGCTGGAGACAGGCGCCGGCCAAATCTGCGGGTCCGCGTCGATTCCACTCGCGTCTTGCATCAGCTCGAATTGCCAGGCATGGCACGCTTGCCAGGCAGGTGCCTTGTGCACTGAAAGTCTATCCATTGCTTTGCAGGAGGACGTTTCATGAGCAGCCAATACGACGACGTCAGCAGCAATGTCCTGCGCCAGATGAAAGCTGGCGGTTTCGATTTCACCCGCATCCATCCCATCGAGTTCTATGCCGTGTTTCCCGACGAGGCCGCCGCGCGCCGGGCGGCGGTGCAGTTCCGTGGCGAGTCGCTCAGCGCCCAGGTGAGCGAGCGCGATGATGGTGCCTGGCACCTTGAGCTGAGCAAGGTGATGTACGCCACCCATGGCGGCATCGGCGCTTTCGAGCAGGCCTTCGAACGGCTCGTGTCACCCCATGGCGGCGAGGTCGAGGGGTGGGGCGTCAAGCAGGAACGGCCGATTGCCTAGGCAATGCGGCCCCGCGCGCCCTACCGTTGTTTGCGCCCGGCCATATGTTTCAGGTATGCCAGCAATGCATCGAGTTCCTGATCGCTCAGCACCTGGGTGGAGAATCCGGGCATCTTGGCCTGCGGCCAGTGCCGCAGGCTCTGCGGATCACGAAGATATTGGCGCAGGAATGCCGGCTGAAAGTATTCGGTAGGGTTGTGCGGCAGGTTCAGGTCAGGGCCCAGGTGCGCATCGCCAGCGCCATTGAGGCGGTGGCAGGCCAGGCAATTCTGCTGGAACAGGGCAAAACCCTGGCGCACCGGATCCGCATCGGGTAGCGCTGGGGCGGGCAACAGGGCGGGGAAGCGCGCCTCGACCGGTGCCAGGCTGCGAATGCTGGCGATCTGAAACGGCCATTGCTCCGGGCGGATGCCGCTCTGCTCGGGTTGGGTCCACACCAGATAGAACGGCCCGGCTCCCGGCTTGCCCTGGCCCAGTGGCGGCCAAGGCTGGGCGTTGTCCTCGATGGCCAGCCAGGCTTGTGCCGGGCCTGGCTGCAACAGCGGGCCGGCGGGCATTTCTGCAGCGAAGCCGTCGAGGGCCACCGCCTGCAAGTGGTCACTCGGTTTCACGCCCTCGAGCAATGCTGCCAGCGGTACGGCGCGGTAATGCATGGTGCGCTTGTAGGCAACGTCCTGTTCAATAGTGACGTCCCGCGCCTGGGGATGGGTGAGCAGTTGCTCGCTCTGCCAGTGCCGGCTGCCGTTACCCAGTTCGAGGGTCAGTTGCGCGGCCGCCGCTGGCAGCGGAATCAGCAAGCAGAGCAGGGTAAGGCACAGGCGCATGGGTTATCTCCAACCATCAAGGTCGGCAGGTTACCCATGCACGGTCGGAAAAGGCCACTGCCGCGATCAACCGAACAACCGGGTGAGGTTGGGCAGGATCAGCAGCAGGGTCGTGGCGAAGAGTATGAGCCCGGCTTGGCGTACTTTGGATTGTCTGAACATGGCGGACCGCCTTCTTGTTGTTATTCCTGAATAACCCTTGGCTTCCTTGTCTGGCTTCGGGTCGATCGCAGTGGCGTGATCGAACGCCTTCACTGCTTGCCGCGTGTTTGTGGATATACAACCAACACTAGGGCCCGCGTCATCCCTGTTTCAGAACCCTTCGCTCTAAAAAATATCATGTCGATTCCTCATGGCTTTAAGGCCACTGGCCACCCCGCTGACACGCTGACGCTAGACGAGTGCGCGGCAAGGGTTACCAAGGGTTACAGGGCCTACCGTTCGTCTGGACATCCTACTTGCTTGTGTAGCCCTTTCGCGTCAGTCTCTACAGCAAATCCCACCCACATGTCGTTCAGGACTACCGCTATGTCGTTACGCATCTGCATCCTTGAAACCGATGTCCTGCGGCCGGAGTTGATCGCGCAGTACCAGGGCTACGGAAGGATGTTCGAGCAGCTGTTTTCACGCCAGCCGATCGCCGCCGAGTTTGATGTGTACAACGTGATGAACGGCGACTATCCGCCGGCTGAGCGGACTTTCGATGCCTACCTGGTGACCGGCAGCAAGGCCGACTCGTTCGGCGATGATCCGTGGATCCAGACGCTCAAGGCCTACCTGCTCAAGCTGTATGAGCGGGGCGAGAAGTTGCTGGGGGTGTGTTTCGGTCACCAATTGTTGGCGTTGACCCTCGGCGGCAAGGCCGAGCGCGCCGACAAGGGCTGGGGCGTGGGCATCCACCGCTACAGCCTGGCGGCCCATGCGCCGTGGATGGACCCGCAGGTGTCCGAGCTGACCCTGCTGATCAGCCACCAGGACCAGGTCACCGAGCTGCCCGAAGGGGCCACGGTGATCGCCTCGAGCGATTTCTGCCCCAACGCCGCCTACCATATCCGTGACCAGGTGTTGTGCTTCCAGGGCCACCCGGAGTTCGTCCACGACTATTCCCGAGCCTTGCTCGACGCACGTCAGGCCTCGCTGGGCGACGAAGTCTATGCCAAGGCGGTGGCCAGCCTTGCCACCGAGCACCAGGGGGATCTGGTGGGCGAGTGGATGCTGCGCTTCGTCCAGCAGCCCGGTAGTCGCGCGATCTGAGATCCTCGTTGACTGAGGTCGCGTGGGAGCGGGCTTGCCCCGCGATGCGATGTATGGCACCGGCTTCGCCGGTGATCGCGGGACAAGTCGCAGCGGCGAACCGCCGCTCCCACGCTGATTGGCGTTACAACCAGCCCGAACGCTTGAAGCTGTAATACAGCCCCGAACAGCCCAGGGCGATCACCCCCAGCACGCCGAAGTAGCCGTAGCGCCATGCCAGCTCCGGCATGTTCTCGAAGTTCATCCCGTAGATCCCGGCGACCGCTGTGGGAAACGCCAGGATCGCCGCCCAGGCGGCGAACTTGCGCTGAGTGATGCTCTGGCGTGAGGACTCCAGCAGCATGCCGATCTCGATGGTCTGGCTGGCAATGTCGCGGATCCCGGCCAGGTCTTCCATCTGCCGCGTGACATGGATCTGCACGTCGCGAAAATAGGGGCGCATGTTCTTGTCGATGAACGGGAAGCTCAGGCGCTGCAGCTCTTCGCTGACCTCCACCATCGGCGCCACGTAGCGGCGCAGGCGCAGGATGTCGCGGCGCAGGCTGTGCAGGCGCTGGATGTCTTCTTCCTTGAGCGAGTTGCTGAGCACGCTCTGCTCCAGCTCCTCGATCTCGCCGTGGATGGCCTCGCTCACCGGCTGGTAGTTTTCGGTGACGAAATCCAGCAGGGCGTAGAGCACGAAGTCCTCGCCGTGCTCAAGCAGCAAGGGGCGCGCCTCGCAGCGCTGGCGCACCAGGGCGTAGGACTTCGAGTGGCCGTTGCGGCAGGTGATGATGTAGCCGTTGCCGGCGAAAATATGCGTCTCGATAAACTCGAGCTTTCCCTCGTGGCGCACCGGCGAGTAGGTGACGATGAACAGGGCATCGCCGAAGGTCTCCAGCTTTGGCCGGCTGTGTTTCTCCAGGGCGTCCTCGATGGCCAGCTCGTGCAGGCCGAACTGGCGCTGCAGGTTGGCCAGTTCCTCGGCGTTGGGCTCTTCCAGGCCGATCCAGACGAAGTGCCCGGGCTTGCGCGCCCATTGCGCGCCCTCGTCGAGGCTGATGTTGGTGACCTTCCTGCCGGCGCTGTACACCGCCGATGCGACGACTCGACCCATGGTTGTCCGCTTATCCGATTGAACACGCTACACAGCTTGGGCTGTGTAGCGGCACGGGGCAAGTCCGCACGCCGATCAGGGCGCGGTGAGCTCGCTTTCCATATGGTCGATGCAATGCTGCATCTGGCTGCGGCACTGTTCGATCAGCGCGGGCAGGTCCTGTTGGGTCAGGCCCGCGGTGGCGATGGGGGCCAGCGAGCGGATGACCACCGTGCGCTGGCGCCAGCTGTTCAGGCTCAGGCGCCTGGTGTAGCGGCTGACGCATACCGGCACGATCGGCACGCCGGCCTCGATCGCCATGTGGAAAGCGCCTTTCTTGAACGCCAGCAACTGTTCGCCGGGGTTGCGCGTGCCCTCGGGGAAGATCCAGATCGAAGTATCGTCGCGCAGGGTCCGGGTGGTGGTCTGCATGGCCTTGCGAGCCTGATAGGCGTTCTTGCGGTCGACCAGCACATTGCCGCCCAGCCAGAACAGCTGGCCGAATAGCGGGATCCAGCCCAGGCTCTTCTTGCCGATGGCCACGGTGCGGCGCGGCACGACCTGGCCGAGGATGAACAGGTCATAGTTGGACTGGTGGTTGGCGATGATCACGCAGCCGGGGGGCTGGTCCCACAGCGGGCCGACCTCGGCCTTGACCTTGATGCGCAGCAACCAGGCGGTCGGTACGCTGTACAGGCGGGCGAACAGGCGGCTGTTGTCGGGATTGAACGGGCGCAGCAGGCCAATCACCAGGCCGACGACACCCACGAGCAGAAAGTGCAGCGCCAACAGGAGCATGCGGAGCATATAAAGCATGGTACGACTCACACCGGACAGTCGCGGCGCAGTGTACGGGTGTGCACTGGTGGGGGCAAACGTTGCTGTAGCGTGGGAGGTCAAGTGGGAGCGGGCTTGCCCCGCGATGGCGTCACCTTGGGTGATCGCATCGCCGGGCAAGCCCGCTCCCGCAAAGTCCTGTGAGGAAAATCCCTGGATGGACTCAGCCCAGGTGGTTCTGGTCCGCCAGGATCGCCTCGTCCAGCGCCTCCAGCAGGCCCTTGCGCACCTTCAGCTTGGTGTTCTTGTGCGCCAGCATGTTCAGCTTCTTCATTTCGCGGGCGGCGGCCAGGGCGGTTTCGTGCAGCTTTTCAGCTGGCACCACCTTGTCGAGGAAGCCGGCTTCCCGGGCACCCTGCGGGTCGAACACTTCGGCATTGTTCACCGAGCGCTGGAATGCCGCACGGCCGAGGCGGTCACGGGCAAGCTCGATACCGGCGTGGTGCATGGTCATGCCGATCTGCACTTCGTTCAGGCAGATCTTGTAGGGGCCTTCGACACCGATGCGGTAGTCGCCCGACAGCAGCAGGAAGGCGCCCTTGGCCACGGCATTGCCGGGGCAGGCGACGATCACCGGGAAAGGGTGCGACAGCAGGCGCCGGGCCAGGGTGGAGCCGGCGGTGACCAGGCCCACGGCCTCCTTGGGGCCGGCGGTCATCACCTTGAGGTCGTAGCCGCCGGAGAGAATGCCCGGCTGGCCGGTGATGATCACCACCGCGCGTTCCTCGACGGCGCGATCGAGCGCGGCGTTGAAGGCTTTGATCACATCCGGGGAGATGGCATTGACCTTGCCGTTGTTCAGGGTCAGGGTGGCGATGCCGTCTTCGGCGTGGTAGGTAATCAGCTCGCTCATGGCAGAGTCCTTTGGATGGCGTGGCGACGACGTTACCCAGCGGCGCCGGCCAGGTAAAGCACCAAGGCTGACTGGTCGGTCAGCGCCGCGCCGCCGTGCCTTGCGCCATCTGGGCAGCGCTGAGCGGGTGGGGAAAAGCGCTGGGTACAATGGCAGCATTGCCCTGATTGGCCAGAGTTTTCGGCCGATTGCCTTAAGCGCATGAAAATTCTGAAAAAAATGCTTGCCAAGTAAAAGCTCTTCTACTAAATTAGCGCGCCTCGACAGGCTGAATAGCTTGAAGAGAAAACGGTGAAGTGTCCGAGTGGTCGAAGGAGCACGCCTGGAAAGTGTGTATACGAGAAATCGTATCAAGGGTTCAAATCCCTTCTTCACCGCCACATTCTACGAGAAGCCCCCGAATCGAAAGGTTCGGGGGCTTTTTGTTTGTCGCTTTGTTTTTACCTGTGCGATCGCATCGCCGGCAAGCCGGCTCCCACAAGGTAATGCGATCTCCTGTGGGAGCCGGCTTGCCGGCGATGGGCTGCGAAGCAGCCCCTTTAGAAACTTACTGAGGCCGACAGCCGTGCCGTGCGCGGCGCGCCCTGGAACAGGTAGTTGTCGCCCAGGTAGTCGCCCACGTCGCGCCAGTAGCGCTTGTCGAAGACGTTGTCCACGGTCAGGCGCAGCACGGTGTCGTAGCCGCCGATGTTCGTGCGGTAGCGGCTGCCGATGTCGAACACGGTGTAGCCGCCGACTTCGACATTGCCTGCAGAGCTTGCGTACTTGCTGGCGCTGTAGCGGGCGCCGCCGAGCAGGGCCAGGCCGGGGACGGGGAGGGCGTAGTCGGCCTGCAGCGCGGCGCGCAGGCGCGGCACGTTGATCGCCTGGTGGCCTTCGTAGGCGACGGTGTCGCTGTTCTGCACCCGGGCGCGGATCGCCGCGGCGCTGGCCTGGATCTGCAGGTTGGAGGTGACCCAGCCGCTGGCGCCGAGTTCGAGGCCGGTGTTTTTCTGCTGGCCCGACTGCACGTAGGTCGGCGCCGGGTTTTCATCGGGGCGGGCGTACTGGTAGGCCTGGCGGATCTGGAACAGGGCCGCGCTGAAACTCATGCCCTGCCAGTCACGCTTGATGCCGACTTCGAGCTGGCGCGACAGGGTGGGGGCGAGGATTTCGAACGCGTTGCTGGCATACCAGGGGGCGGTGCCACCTGAGGACAAGCCTTTCGCATAGCTGGCGTACAAGGTGGTGTCCGGCTGCGGCTTGTAGATCAAAGCTGCGTTGGGCAGCAGTTGGTACTGTCGGGTGTGGCGCCCGGCAACGCCATTCTGGTCCCAGGTCTTTTCGTCCAGGCGCACTTCCCGTGCGCCGATCACGGTCTGCCAATTGTCGTTGAAGGTGATGCGGTCGCTGAAGAACAGGCCGTACTGGCGGCTGTCCAGGCGACGCTCACTGCTGCCAATGGGCTTGTCCGATGGCTCCACGGCTGGCGCACCGGTATGGATGTTGCCCGTACCTCGCCACTCGTTGTAGCCCGGTCGCTGATCGAGCGTGCGGCGTTGGGCGCTGGTGCCGACGGTCAGCTCATGGCTCACGCCCAAGGCATCGAAGCGCCCGTCGAGCGTGGCCTGGGCTTCGTCGATGCGACGGGTATCGTCAGGGCTGCGGAAATCGTAGATGTCGTAGTCGCCATTGCTGCCGAAGTAGGACCCTTCGCTCGAACCCCAGGCGAATGCGCTGTAGTCATCGATTACCACCTTGCTGCGCGAGGCGCTCAAGGTACCGTTCCAGTTGTCGTTGAACTGGTACTTGAAGCGCCCGCCCAGGTTGAGCGAGTCGTTCTGCACGGGTTTGGCCCACGACTGCCAGGCCAAGTGATCCTTGGGGTCGACGCCATGGGGCAGTCGGGTGCCGCCGAGCAGTTGATACCCCGGCACCGAATACTGCTCGCGGTGCTGGTATTCGGCATCCAGCTCCAGCACGGCATTCGGGTTGAGCTGCCAGTCGAGGGCCAGGGAGGCGAAATCGCGCTTGCCGTCGGCATGATCGACATACGAGCGGATATCCTCGTGAGCAAGGTTCACCCGCAGGCCCAGCTGGCGCTCGGCGCCGAACCAGCCGCCCAGGTCGGTGGCCAGGTAGCGTTCGCCCTGTTCGTTGCTCGACACGCTGAGGCTGCGTACATCCTCCGGGCGCTTGGTCACATAGTTGACCAATCCGCCGGGCTCCGACACGCCGCTCTGCAACCCGGACAGCCCCTTGAGCAGCTCCACCTGCTGCTTGTTCTCCAGCGCCACGTTCTGCTCGCCGGCGATGGTCTGGCCGTTGACCCGGTAGCTGCTGGCAGCGTTGAGCTCGAAGCCGCGCACGTTGAAGTTTTCGTAGTAGCCGATCGGCGCATAGCTTTCGCCCACCGAGGCATCGCTCTGCAGCACCTCGCTCAGCTTGTGCACCTGGCGGTCGTCCAGCAGCTGGCGGCTGAACACGCTGACCGCTGCCGGGGTGTCGAGCAGCGGTGTGCTGTGCAGGCCGCCGACCTGGGCTTCGCGTGCCTGGTAGCCGCTGTCCTGAACATCCGAGATGCGCACGGGGGCCAGGGCCACACTGTCGTCGGCAAGGCCATGGCCACTGTGCAGGGCAAGGCCCAGGCCGAGCAGGCCCAAGGGTAGGCGGGGGCGAAGCGGGGTCATGCAAGGCTCCTTGAAAAGCGGACGCGCCGTTATCGCTCGGCAGCTGTCGGGCAGGCAAAAGGGCGCCATGGTAGCAGGCTGCCGAGCCTTTCAGGGATGCAGGGTGCAGACATGGGATTGGCGCACCGCCGCTCCCACCGATACCGCGCAATGCAGAGGCATGCGCGTTTCCTGTGGGAGCCGGCTTGCCGGCGATGACGCCAGTACAGTCAATACGAACGAAGCGGGGTGTGATTCAGGCCGCCGCCGGGCGCTGGTGCCGGCGCCAGCTGTCGTCGATCTTCGACCAGGTCTTGCCGTCGGTGATGGCCAACAGCTTGCGGCCATCCTTGAAGGTGGCGAGGAAGGTGACTTCTTCCTCCTTGCCGCCCAGCAACAGGCCGGCGAGCAGGCCGACCGGGCCGGCCACCAGGGCGCCGGCCACCCCCCAGCCCAGGGCGGTGCCCAGGCTGCGGGTCGACTCGAGGTTGGCCAGTTTCAGATCCTTGATCCGCGCCAGTGAAATGCGCTCGCCGGGCGAAGGGCTGCGCGGGGTCTTGAGTGTGAGCGCTCCATTGCGATACTCGCCTTCACCTTGCAAGAAATCGCCGGATTGCACCGTGAGTCTTGTCATTGTGTCGTCCTGTCAGGAAGGGGCTTTGACCAACGCCTACTGAGCGCTCCGCACGCTGGCAAGTCAACGCCGAGGCGACGGAGGGTCGTGCGGCAGGTCGTCGCGTAGTAAAGCGCCTAAACGAAGCGTTGATGGCAAATCACAGGCACAAGTCGCATTTTCGAAAGTAAACTTCGAATCGTCGTCTATAAAGCCCTGGGGGCATGATTGGAACTAATGCTTGCAGCTGCCGCCATTGATCCATCGCAGTTTGCGCAAATAAGTGCGATGCAGTTGAGTTTTCGAAAACGAAAAAATGGCGCCAAAAAACGCTGGACATTAAGTTTCAATGTGTGTCAGTTTTTTTGCGCCTCATAAAGGCGAGTGACAGGAAGTTCTCGCCAGGTGGGAAATCCTGTCTGACATCAACTGCTTTTTTGTAAACAAGGAAGTAACCTGCATGTCGAAAGTCAAAGAAAGCGCTATTGTTTCGGCCGTTTCCGCACTGCAGCCGAAGGGACCAAGTTCGTCCTTCGGCCTGATCGATAGCTTTGCCCACCAGTACGATCGCGGCGGCGCGAACATCAATGGCAAGAAGTCCTTCACGGTCGACCAGGCCGCCGACCACCTCCTGCGTGATGGCGCAGCCTGGAAGGACCTGAACAAGGACGGCACGATCAGCCTCACCTACACCTTCCTGACCAAGGCACCGTCTGACTTCTACAGCCGCGGACTGGGCTCGTTCAGCCAGTTCAGCGACCTGCAGAAACAACAGGCCAAGCTCTCCATGCAGTCCTGGTCGGACGTGGCCAAGGTCACCTTCACTGAGGCAGGATCGGGCGGCGACGGTCACATGACCTTCGGTAACTTCAGCGCCAGCAACGGCGGCGCGGCATTTGCCTACCTGCCGTTCGACGGCCCGGGTTCGCACAAGGGCGAGTCCTGGTACCTGATCAACAGCGGCTACCAGGTCAACATCACCCCGGGCACCGGCAACTACGGGCGCCAGACCCTGACCCACGAGATCGGCCACGTGCTCGGCCTGTCCCACCCTGGCGACTACAACGCCGGCGAGGGCAACCCGACCTACCGTGACGCCGACTACGCCCAGGACACCCGTGGCTACAGCGTCATGAGCTACTGGAGCGAAAGCAACAACGGGCAGAACTTCATCAAGGGCGGCGGGCAGTACTACGCCTCGGCTCCGTTGATGGATGACATCCTGGCGATCCAGAAGCTCTACGGCGCCAACTATGCCACCCGCGCCAGCGACACCACCTACGGCTTCAACTCCACCGCTGATCGCGACTTCTACTCGGCCACCTCGGCCTCGTCGAAGCTGGTGTTCTCGGTGTGGGACGGTGGCGGCAACGACACCTTCGACTTCTCTGGCTTCACCCAGAACCAGAAGATCAACCTCAACGAAGCGTCGTTCTCTGATGTCGGCGGCATGGTCGGCAACGTATCCATCGCCAAGGGCGTGACCATCGAAAACGCCTTCGGCGGCTCGGGCAACGACCTGCTGATCGGCAATGCGCTGGCCAACGTGCTCAAGGGTGGTGCCGGCAACGACATCATCTACGGCGGCGGCGGTGCCGACCAGCTGTGGGGCGGCAGTGGCGCGGACACCTTCGTGTTCGCCGCCGTCAGCGACTCCACCAAGGCGGCGCCGGACCGCATCATGGACTTCACCTCGGGCGTGGACAAGATCGACCTGTCGGCCATCTCCGCGTTCGCCGTGAACAAGCTGCCGCTGCAGTTCGTCAATGCCTTCAGCGGCCATGCCGGCGAGGCGCTGCTGACCTACGACCAGGCCACCAACCTGGGCAGCCTGTCCATCGACTTCACCGGAAACGCCTCGGCTGATTTCCTGGTGACCACCGTTGGCCAGGCCGCTGTCACCGACATCGTGGTCTGATGTACCAGGGGGCGGCGTTCGCGCGTCGCCCTTTTGTCGGCGAGGCAGACGAATGAAAGCAACCTTGCGAACGATCGCGCTGGCCGCGATTGCCCTGATGTCGATGACCGAGGTAGGTATGGCGAGCAGCCTGTTACTCCCCAGCGCCGCGCAAATGGCCGGTGATTGGACGCTTTACTCCGAACAGCCGCAGGCGCAAACCTGCAACCTGCACCTGGGCGCCAACGAAGGCGAAATCGAAGGCGACCTGGATTGCGCCAGGGACCTGCTGGGCCTGCGCCCCGGCAGCTGGCTGGTAACCCCCGACACCCTGGCCCTGGTGGGCGGCGACGGCAGCAGCGTGGTGCACTTCAGTCGCGAGGGTGCCAGGCGTTACGCCTGGACCCGGCCGGACGGTACGCAACTGGTGCTCAAGCGCCTGGACAAATAACCCCGGCCTGAAACTTAAAAGTTTCAGGCAAGCAAGGGCGAAACATGAAACTACCGAGCAAAAAGCCCGGGGCGCCTTTGTGGGCGGCACTCGGCGAACATAAGTCGACCTTGATCAGCGTCGGCTGTTTCACGGCATTGATCAACTTGCTCATGCTGGTGCCGTCGATATATATGCTTCAAGTGTACGACCGTGTACTGAGTTCGCAGAGCACGACAACTTTGTGGGTGCTGACGCTGATGGTGGTCGGCTTCTTCGTTTATATCGGCGGGCTTGAAGCCGTACGCAGTTTCATTGTCATTCGGGTCGGCAACCAGTTGGAAAAGACGTTCAATATGAAGGTCTATCGCGCCGCCTTCGAACGCAATCTGCGCCAGCGTGACGGTGCCGCCGGCCAGGCACTGGGTGACCTGACCCAGCTGCGTCAGTTCATCACCGGCCCCGCGCTGTTTGCCTTCTTCGATGCGCCCTGGTTCCCCATCTACCTGGCGGTGATCTTCGCCTTCAACGTCTGGCTGGGCGTGATGGCGACGGTCGGCGCGCTGCTGTTGATCGCCCTGGCCATCCTCAACGAGCGCCTCACCAACGCCACCCTGGCCGAGGCCAGTGGCATCCAGCAGCAATCGACACTGCTGGCTGGCAGCCAGCTGCAAAGCGCCGAAAGCATACAGGCCATGGGCATGCTCGGTGCCCTGCGCCAGCGTTGGTACGGCTTGCACGGGCGTTTTCTCGACCTGCAGAACAAGGCCAGCGATACCTCGGCGGTGATCACCGCCACCAGCAAGGGCCTGCGCCTGTGCCTGCAATCGCTGGTGCTGGGGCTGGGCGCGCTGCTGGTGATCGAGGGGCAGATGACCCCGGGCATGATGATTGCCGGCTCCATCCTCATGGGCCGGGTGCTGGCGCCGATCGACCAGTTGATCGCGGTGTGGAAGCAATGGAGCGGTGCGCAGCTGGCCTACCAACGCCTGGACGGCCTGCTGCGCGAACACCCCGAGCCGCCGACGCCGATGCCCTTGCCGGTGCCCACCGGGCAACTGGCGGTGGAGCAGGTCAGCGCTGGCCCGCCCGGGCGTAACCTGGCCACCCTGCAACAGGTGAACTTCGCCCTGGCGCCGGGTGAACTGCTCGGCGTGCTGGGGGCTTCGGGGTCGGGCAAGTCGACCCTGGCCAAGGTGCTGGTCGGCGTCTGGCCGACCCTCGGCGGCCATGTCCGCCTCGATGGCGCCGAGCTCAGCCAATGGGACCGCGACGCGTTGGGCCCGCACATCGGCTATCTGCCGCAGAACATCGAGTTGCTGCGCGGCAGCATCGCCGAGAACATCGCCCGCTTTGGCGAGCTGGACGGCATCAAGGTGGTCGAGGCGGCTCGCCTGGCGGGCGTGCATGACCTGATCCTGCGCCTGCCCCAGGGCTACGACACGCGCCTGGGCGAGGAGGGGGTGGACCTCTCCGGCGGCCAGAAGCAGCGCATTGCCCTGGCCCGCGCCCTGTACGGCGATGCCCGGCTGATCGTGCTCGACGAACCCAACTCCAACCTCGACAGCCACGGCGAAGCCGCCCTGGCCAACGCCATCGTCCAGCTCAAGGCCCAGGGCCGCACCGTGGTGTTGGTGACCCACCGCAGCGCGGCGTTGGCCCAGGCCGACAAGCTGCTGGTGATGAACGAAGGGCGCATGCAGGGCTTCGGCCCGGCTCGCGATATCCTCCACGCCATGGGCCAGGCCCCGGCGCAACGACCCCTGCAAGCCGGAGGTGGCGCATGAGCCAGCACACCCGTGATGCCCGTTTCCATGTCCGCCTGGGGTGGTGGCTGACCCTGGTCGGTTTCGGCGGTTTCATGGCCTGGGCCAGCCTCGCCCCGCTCGATCAGGGCGTGCCGGTGCAAGGTACCGTGGTGGTGTCGGGCAAGCGCAAGGCGGTGCAGTCCATGGGCGCGGGCGTGGTCAGCCGCATCCTGGTCAGCGAAGGCCAGCTGGTGCGCCAGGGCGAGCCGCTGTTCCGCCTCGACCGCACCCAGGTGCAGGCCGACGTCGATGCGCTGCAGGCCCAGTACCGCATGACCCGCGCCGCCTTGGCGCGCTGGCAGAGTGAGCGCGACAACCTCGGCCAGGTGCAGTTTCCCACGGAGTTGCTCGAAGACGCCGACGCCCGCCTGGCGCTGATCCTCGAAGGCCAGCGCCAGCTGTTCGACAGCCGCCGTCAGGCCCAGGCCCGCGAGCAGGGCGCCCTGGCCGCCAGCATCGACGGCTCCCAGGCCCAGCTGACCGGCATGCGCCGGGCGCGCGGCGACCTGCAGGCCCAGGCCGACTCGTTGCGCGAGCAGCTCGACAGCCTGCGCCCGTTGGCCGGCGAGGGCTATATCCCGCGCAACCGCGTGTTGGAATACCAGCGCCAGCTGTCGCAGGTGCAGCGCGACCTGGCGCAGAACGCCGGCGAAAGCGCGCGCCTGGAGCAGGTGATCGTCGAAGCCCGGCTCAACTTGCAGCAGCGCCGCGAGGAGTACCAGAAAGAGGTGCGCAGTCAGCTGGCCGAAGCCCAGGTCAAGGCCGCGACCCTGGAGCAGCAGCTCAACTCCGCGCACTTTGAACTGCAGCACAGCGAGATCATCGCGCCGGCCGACGGCATCGCGGTAAACCTTGGCGTGCACACCGAAGGCGCCGTGGTGCGGGCCGGCGATACCCTGCTGGAAATCGTGCCCCAGGGCACCGCGCTGGAAGTGGAAGGGCGCCTGCCGGTGAACCTGGTGGACAAGGTGGCACCGCAGTTGCCGGTGGACATCCTGTTCACCGCCTTCAACCAGAACCGCACGCCGCGGGTGACCGGGGAGGTGGCGCTGGTGTCGGCCGACCAGCTGATCGACGAGCGCAGCGGCCAGCCGTACTACGTGCTGCGCAGCACCGTCAGCGAAGAAGCGCTGGCGCGTCTCGAGGGGCTGGCGATCCGCCCGGGCATGCCCGCCGAGCTGTTCGTGCGTACCGGCGAGCGCTCGCTGCTCAACTACCTGTTCAAACCCCTGCTCGACCGTGCAGGCACCGCCTTGACCGAACAATAAGGACCGCCAGTGAAGAAGTTCCCACTGATCGGGTTGCTGCTGGCCTGCGCCTGGCTGCCGACCGCCGCCCAGGCCGCCATGGGGCCGTTCCAGGTATACGAGCAGGCCCTGCGCCGCGATCCGACCTACCTCGCGGCGTTCAAGGCCCGCGAGGCCGGCCAGGAATACCGCGCCATCGGCCGCGCCGGCCTGCTGCCCAGCCTGTCGTACAGCTACAACAAGGGCCGCAACGATTCCGAGGTGCGCTACCTCGGCGATTCACGCCGGCAAAAGGAAGACCGCACCTACAACAGCATGGGCTCGACCTTCATCCTCCAGCAGCCGCTGTTCGACTATGAAGCCTATTCGAGCTATCGCAAGGGCGTGGCCCAGGCGCTGTTCGCCGACGAGAGCTTCCGCGACCAGAGCCAGCAACTGCTGGTGCGGGTGATGACCAGCTACACCCAGGCGCTGTTCGCCCAGGACCAGATCGCCATCAGCGTCGCCAGCAAGCAGGCCTACCGCCAGCAGTTCCAGCAGAACCAGCGGCTGTTCGACGCAGGCGAAGGCACGCGCACCGATATTCTCGAAGCCCAGGCCCGCTACGAGTTGGCCGATGCCGAGGAGATCAAGGCGCGTAACGAACAGGATGCCGCGCTGCGCGAACTGGGCGCGCTGATTGGCGAGCCGGCGGTGCGGGTCGAGGACCTGGCGCCGCTGCGCCTGGGCTTCGCCCTGCCAGTGGTCGACCCCAGCGGCTACGAGGCCTGGCAGGAGCGGGCCCTGGCCAACAACCCGCAACTGGCGTCATCGCGCCAGGCCCTGGAAGTGGCGCGCTACGAGGTCGAGCGCAATCGTGCCGGGCACCTGCCCAAGGTCACCGCGTTCGCCACCTCGCGGCGCCAGGAGTCGGACAGCGGCAACACCTACAACCAGCGCTACGACACCAACACCGTGGGTATCGAAGTCAGCGTGCCGATCTTCGCCGGGGGCGGGGTGCTGGCTTCGACCCGCCAGGCCAGCCGGCATCTGGAGCAGGCCGAGTACGAGCTCGACGGCAACACCCGCAGCGCCTTGATCGAGCTGCGCAAGCAGTACAACGCCTGCCAGTCCGGCGCCAGCCAGTTGCGTGCCTACGAACGGGCGCTGGTGGCGGCCGAGGCGCTGGTGGTGTCCACACGCAAGAGCGTGCAAGGTGGCGAACGGGTGAACCTGGATGTGCTCAACGCCGAACAGCAACTGGCCACCACCCGCCGCGACCTGGCCCAGGCGCGCTACGACTACCTGCTGGCGTGGATCAAGCTGCATTACCAGGCGGGGGTGTTGAGCGAAACCCAGCTGGCGCGGGTGGACGAAGCGTTTATTGAGGGCAAATCCGGTTGATGCTCTGATCGCCTACCAGCGTGGGAGCGGGCTTGCCCCGCGATCACCGGCGAAGCCGGTGCCATATATCGCATCGCGGGGCAAGTCGCAGCGGCGAACCGCCGCTCCCACGCTAGTAGGCGAGTCACTGAAAAGCATTCAGGCTGTCACCGCTGCCTTTCCCCGCTTGCGCTCAGCCAGCCCCCACACCAGTAGCGCCAGCGCACCGATCACCAGCCCGGCCACCACGATCCCATCCCAGCCATGCACCTCGAACAGTTGCGTCCCCAGCAGCGACCCCAGCGCGCCGCCGATGAAGTAGCAGGTGATATAACCGGCATTGAGCCGCGTGCGCGCCTCGGGGCGCAGCACGATCACCGCGTTCTGGTTGCTCACGTGCACCAGTTGCACCGCCAGGTCGAGCAGCAGCACCCCAACCAGCAATGCCACCAGCGAGTTCTGCGCAAACCCCAACGGCACCCACGACAGCAACAACGCCAACAGCCCCACGGTGGTGCCCAGCGAACCTTTGCCGCGGTCGGCCAGGCGCCCGGCCCAGTTCGCCGCCAGTGCGCCGATCGCCCCGGCCAGGCCGAACAGGCCGATCACCGCGTCGGAGTAATGGTAGGGCGCCTCGCTCAACAGGAATGCCAGCGGTGTCCAGAACAGCGCGAACAGGCTGAACGCCAGCAAGCCCAGCAGCGAGCGCAGGCGCAGCACCGGTTCTTCTACGAACAGACGGAACACCGAGCCGATCAGCGCCGGGTATTTCAAGCCGGCGTGGCTGTGGTGTTGCGGCAGGCTGCGGTACAGCGCGAGGGCACTGATGGCCATCAACACCGCGGCCAGCACGTAGATGCTGCGCCAGCCGCCCAGCTCGGCCATGAAGCCGGCGGCGGTGCGCGCCAGCAGGATGCCCAGCAGCAGGCCGCTCATCAGCGTGCCCACGGCGCGGCCGCGTTGATCCGGCGCACTGAGCGCGGCGGCCATGGGTACCAGCACCTGGGCCACCACCGAGAACAGCCCGGTCAGCGCCGTGCCGAACAACAGCCACGGCAGGCTTGGCGCGCAGGCGCTGATCACCAGCCCGGCGGTGGCGATCAGCACCATGGTGACGATCAGCCGTCGCTGCTCGAACAGATCGCCCAGTGGCGCGAGCAGCAGCAGCCCGGCGCCGTAGCTGAGCTGGGCGGCGATGACGATGGTGCCGGCGCTGGCGGTACTCAGGCCGAACTGCTCGGCGATGCTGTGCAGCAGGGGCTGGGCGTAGTAGTTGCTGGCCACGGCCAGGCCGGTGGCGGTGGCCATCAGCAGGATCAGGGCGCGACTCAGAGTCGGGGAATTCATGGGCAGTCTCGGTGCAGGCAAGGTTGAATAGCGACAAGTATCAGGAAGTGCCCGGCATGATGCCAATTTATGGTTTTCAACTTAACCGTGTTGACAGCAGCACGGGGCAAGCCCGCTCCCACGCGTGACTGCGCGTTGGAGCGGGCTTGCCCCGCGATAGGGTGTTTGTTCAGGCCGCAAACCCACCATCGGCCAGCAAGCTCGCCCCTGTGATGTAGCCGGCCTCAGGCCCCGCCAGGTAGGCCACGAAGCTGGCGATCTCGTCCGCCTGGCCATAGCGCCCGATGGCCATCAGTGGGATCAGGCTCTCGGCGAACTCGCCACTGGCCGGGTTCATGTCGGTGTCCACCGGCCCAGGCTGCACATTGTTGACGGTGATCCCCTGCGGCCCCAGGTCCCGCGCCAGGCCCTTGGTCAGGCCGACCAGCGCCGACTTGCTCATGGCATAGGGCGCGCCACCGGCGAACGGCATGCGCTCGGCGTTGGTGCTGCCGATGTTGATGACCCGTCCACCCTGGCCCATGTGCTTCACCGCCGCCTGGGTGGCCACGAACACGCTGCGCACATTGACCGCCAGCAGCCGGTCGAAGTCGGCCAGGTCGAACTCGGCGACCGGCGCCACCGCCAGCACACCGGCGTTGTTGACCAGGATATCCAGGCCGCCGAAGGCCTTCGCGGTGTCGGCCACGGCCTGCTGCACGGCCTGGGTGTCGGCGCTGTCGGCGCGCAGGGCCAGGGCTTGGCCGCCGCCGCTGTTGATCTCACCTGCCAAGGCCTCGGCGCTGGCGCTCGAGCTGACATAGGTGAAGGCGACCTTGGCGCCGTCGCGGGCCAGACGGCGGACGATGGCCGCGCCGATACCACGGGAACCGCCCTGGACCAGGGCCACCTTGCCGGTGAGGGGAAGTGCTTGGGACATGCTGATCTCCTGCGTTCAAGCAAGGCCGGATGCCTTGGATGGACACAGTATCGACGTTCGATTACCTATTGATAAGATGGCAATCACGCCAGTCAGAATAAACCAGGAGTTGGCAATGGCCGCGATGGAATCCTTCAGCAGCCTGGAATGCTTCATCCGCAGCGCCGAAGTCGGCAGCTTTGCCGAAGCGGCCAGGCGCCTTTCGCTCACCCCCGCGGCGGTCGGCAAGAACGTCGCCCAGCTGGAGGCGCGGCTTGGTGTGCGCCTGTTCCTGCGCAGCACGCGCAAACTGACCCTGACCGAGGCCGGGCAGCGTTTTCTGGCCGAGGTGAGCGAGAGTTTTCGCACCATCCAGTATGCCGTGGCCAATCTGGCCAACTGCGAAGGCCACCCCTCGGGCGTGCTGCGGGTCAGCATGGGTACGGTGTTCGGGCGCCTGTACGTGTTGCCGTTGCTGGGCGAGTTCCTGGCCCGCTATCCGGCGGTGACGGCGGACTGGCATTTCGACAACCGCCAGGTCGACCTGATCGGCCAGGGTTTCGACGCCGCCCTCGGCGGTGGTTTCGAGCTGCCGCCTGGGGTGGTGGCACGCAAGCTGACGCCTGCGCACCGGGTGCTGGTGGCCTCGCCGGGCTATGTGCGTCAGCACGGGCCGATCGACCGGCCGGAGCAGTTGCAGGCTTGCGCCGGCATCCTCATCCGCTCGCCGCAGACCGGCAGGGTGCGCAGCTGGCCGCTGACCAGTCGCTGGCAGGAGCAACAGCCGCTGCAGCTGCCCCAGCGCCTGACCATGAGCGATTCGGACGCTGCCTGCGCGGTGGCCGAGCAGGGCCTGGGCATCGCCCTGGTCAGCCTGCCGTTCGCCTTGCCTTACCTGGCCTCAGGCCGGCTGTGCCGGGTGCTGCCGGACTGGTACGTCGACGATGGGCACATCAGCTTGTACTACGCCGAGCGCAAACTGTTGCCGGGCAAGACCCGCGCCTTCATCGATTTCGTGGTGGAGCAGTTTGCCGAGCAGGGGCTGGCACAGCGCTTCGATGCCTTGCAGCGATAACGCCCGGTCAGGCGATATCAATGATGAACTGCACCTGGGCCACCCCAGCCAGCCCCAGGCGTACTTCGTCATCCACGCGCTTGCCGACCAGCTGCTGGCCTAGCGGTGCGCGAGGTGTGATCACCGTCACCAGCGCCTCTCCCTCACCAATCTTCAAGCCGGCGCCTTCGGGTCCGAGGAACAGCCTGCGACGCTGCCCCTGTTCGTCCTCCAGGGTCACCAGGCAGCCGACCTGGATCCCCCGCGCCGGGTCATAGTCGCGTGGCACCAGTTGCTGATAGGTCTGCAGCGCCTGGCGGATCTCGGCGGTGCGTCGGGCCTGCCCGGTGGCCAGGTACGAAGCCTCGAGCCCCAGGGTGTCGTACTTGTTCTCGGCGATGTTCTCTTCGGCGGTGGCGGCCTCGTAGGCGGTCTGGGCGGCGCGGCGCAGCACCTCCATGTCGTGCTCGAGGGTGGTGACGATGCGCTGCAGCAGGGTGGCCTTGTCCATGGTCAGTAGCAGAACTCCAGCACGTTGGCCTGGCTCTTGTCGGTCGGCGCGGTGCGGTTCTGCTGCAGCCAGAACTGGCACTTGGGGCTGTTCAGGTTGCGCGGGTTGCCCTGGGCGGCCTCGGCGGCCTGCTGCAATTCCTGCTTGTGCAGGATGTCTTTGTAATGTTCGAACATCTGCGCCTGGGCATCGACCGGTGGCGCTGGAGGAGTGGTTGGCGCAGGCTGGACCTGCGCGGGGGCGGTGGCCTCGACCAGCGGTTGCACCTGCTGTGGCCACAGGTGCAGGGCCAGCCACAGGCTCACGGCGATCGCCAATGCGCCGAGCCACAGGCCGAGGGCGACGCACAGCACCAGCTGCACCGGTTTCAGGGTGATCTTCAATTCGCGGGGGCGGGGCATGATGGCCTCCTGGCAGGCGGGGCGAGGGCGCCATTCTCGCATGCCGCGGCAGGTATTTTCAGCGCCGCGCTTTTGTTGGCCGGCATTTTTCAGCAAAATCCGCGGTCTTTTTTCCGCAGGTAACGGAACGTGGCGATGAAAACCACCTGGGACATCTTCTGCACGGTCGTCGACAACTATGGCGATATCGGCGTCACCTGGCGCCTGGCGCGCCAGCTGGCGAGCGAGCATGACCTGGCCGTGCGCCTGTGGGTGGATGACCTGCAAGCCTTCGTGCGCCTGTGCCCAGAGGCCGACAGCCAAGCCGAGCAGCAGTGGCGGCAAGGGGTCGAGGTGCGCCACTGGCCGGCCACGTGGCAAGGTGCGGAGCCGGCGCAGGTTGTGGTGGGCGCCTTCGCCTGCCAGCTACCGCAGGCTTATGTCGAGGCCATGGGCGAGCAGGCCACGCCGCCCTTGTGGCTGAACCTGGACTACCTCAGTGCCGAAGACTGGGTGGATGGCTGCCATGGCTTGCCGTCGCCCCAGGCCAATGGGTTGCGCAAGTTCTTTTTCTTCCCGGGTTTCACCGAGAAGACCGGTGGCCTGCTGCGCGAAGCAGCCTTGCTGCCCCGTTGCCAGGCGTTCCGCCAGGCGCCGGATGAGCGGGCGAGGTTCCTGGCAGGGCTGGGCGTCCACCCCGAGGCCGGGGCGCGTCTGATCTCGCTGTTCGCCTACGAGAATCCACAGTTGGGCAACTGGCTCGACGTACTGGCCGAAGGCGCGCACCCCAGCCACCTGCTGGTACCGCAGGGGCGCATCCTGGGCGACCTCGGCCATTGGCTGGGCGAGGCGGACTTGGCCGTGGGGGCGCTGCATCGGCGCGGCGCCTTGACGGTCCAGGTGCTGCCTTTTATCAGCCAGGACGACTACGATCGGTTGCTGTGGAGCTGCGATTTCAACGCCGTGCGCGGCGAGGACTCGTTCGTGCGGGCGCAATGGGCTGGGGTGCCGATGCTGTGGCACATCTACATCCAGGAAGAGAACGCCCACTGGGAAAAGCTCGAAGCATTCCTCGCCCTTTATTGCCATGGGTTGTCGGCCGCCGCCGGGCAGGCGCTTAGCGAGCTGTGGCGGGCCTGGAACATGGACCGCCCGATGGGGCAGGCCTGGCAGGCGCTGCAGCCACACTGGGAGGAAGTGCGCGAACATGCCCGCCAGTGGCAGGCCACGCAGGCCGCTCGGCCGGACCTTGCCACGAGGCTGGTACAGTTTTACCGAAATTCGCTATGATACGCGGCCTCGATTTTTATAAATCCATCCAGATTCGGATACTTCGTAATGAAAACTGGTAAAGAACTGAAACCCGGTACCGTACTGCGGATCGACAACGACCCGTGGCTGGTTCAGAAAGCTGAGTTCACCAAGTCGGGCCGTAACAGCGCGATCATGAAGACCAAGCTGAAGAACCTGCTGACCGGCTACAAGACCGAAACCGTATACGGTGCGGACGACAAGCTGGACGACGTGATCCTGGATCGCAAAGAAGCGACCCTGTCGTTCATCAGCGGTGACTCGTACACCTTCATGGACACCACCGACTACACCATGTACGAGCTGAACGCCGAAGACATCGACGCCGTTCTGCCGTACATCGAAGAAGGCATGGAAGACATCTGCGAAGCCGTCTTCTTCGAAGGCCGCCTGGTATCGGTAGAACTGCCGACCACCATCAGCCGCCAGGTTGTCTACACCGAGAACGCCGCACGTGGCGACACCTCGGGCAAGGTCATGAAGCCTGCCAAGCTGAAGAACGGTACCGAGATCCAGGTTGCCGACTTCATCCAGATCGACGAGTGGATCGACATCGACACTCGCGACAACAGCTTCAAGGGCCGTTCCAAGAAGTAATCCTTCTTGCGATGAGCACGAAAAACCCGGCCTTGGCCGGGTTTTTTTGTGCTCGTGAAACCGTGTCGCCTTCATCGCGGGGCAAGTCGGCTCGCCCCGCGATGGCATTCACACCGTCACATGCAGGCGCACATCCACATTGCCGCGGGTGGCGTTGGAGTACGGGCAGACCTTGTGCGCCTTCTCCACCAGCCCTTCGGCGTCGGCCTGGGCCAGGCCAGGCAGGTTGATGTGCAGGTCGATGTCCAGGCCGAAACCGCCGGGGATCTGGCCGATGCCGACCTTGGCGGTGATCGAGGCGTCCGCCGGCAGGGCTTTTTTCTCCTGACCGGCAACGAACTTCAATGCGCCGATGAAGCAGGCCGAGTACCCGGCGGCGAACATCTGCTCGGGGTTGGTGCCTTCACCTCCGGCGCCGCCCAGCTCTTTCGGGGTGCTCAGCTTGACTTCCAGCTTGCCGTCGCTGGAGCGGGATTTGCCATCACGACCACCGGTGGAAGTGGCTTCTGCGATGTACAGCGGAGTGACCTTTTGCATCTTGAGCCTCGCTTGGGTGTTGTGCGCCGTCGGCGCTGAGTGGGTATGGGTTTAACTTAGCGCGCAATTATTTAGTGCGCAAGTTAAATGTTCGACCATTCATCCGAACAGCCACCTCACAGCTTAGACGTCAGAGGTTTTCTTGCAGCTGCGCGCGCAGGGCGAGCAGGTCGGCCTGCAGTTTGCGCAGTTGCTCGGCGCTGTGCCCGCTGGCCTGCAGGATGCATTGCGGCACGCGTTGGGCTTCGGCCTGCAGGGCGCGGCCCTTGTCGGTCAGCTGCACCAGTACCACCCGTTCGTCCTCGCGGCTGCGGCTGCGCTTGAGCAGGCCTTCGCTTTCCAGGCGCTTGAGCAGCGGGGTCAGGGAGCCGGGGTCGGTGAGCAGGCGCTGGCTGATCTCACCCACGGTCAGGCCGTCCTGCTCCCACAGCACGAGCATGGCCAGGTACTGCGGGTAGGTCAGGCCCAGGGCCTGCAGCAAAGGCTTGTAGACCTTGGTCATCAGCAACGAGGTCGAGTGCAGGGCGAAGCAGACCTGGTTGTCCAGCAGCAGCGCGTCGCAGGGGGCTTGGGTGTCGGCGTTCATGCAGGTCCTTGGAATCGGTGAGTAATAAAATCTAGCACGCCAAAGCTTGGTGCGCTCATTGCCAGCGCAGCTCGCTTCTCAGCGCCAGGTCCCAGGGCGGCACCGGGCTGAAACGGCTCTTGAGGAATTCGAGCAGCAAGCGGCTGCGAGAGTTCGTTTCATGTTCAAGGCGCAGTGCATAAATCCCGCTGGTTTCGGGGGCCGGCAGGCCGTTGTCGCAGAACAGGGGGAGCAGTTCGCCGCGCAGCAGGTAGTCGCTGACCAGCCAGGTCGGCAGGTGGGCGATGCCCAGCCCGGCCAAGGCACCGAACAGCAGCGTCTCGGCATTGTTGGCGGCCATGCGCATGCGCGTCGGGCGGTACAGGCGGGTCTGGCCACCGACCTCGAAGCGCCAGGCGAACGGCGGTGCCAGGCCGTCCCAGTCGAGGCCGTCATGCCCAGGCAGCTCGCTGGGGCAGGCCGGAACGCCGCGATTGGCCAGGTACGCCGGGCTGGCGCAGGCGATCCGCACCATATAGGCCAGTGGCGTGGCCACCAGGCGCGTGTCGGCCAGGGGCCCCGCGCGCAGCACCAGGTCGACTTCGCCCAGGTGGCTGCCGTGCAGGTCGACGAAACTGTCGATCAGGCGCAGTTGCACGTCGAGACCGGGGTAGGCCACCAGGAAGTCGGCGATGGCCGGAGCGAGGTGGCGACGGCCGAAGGCGGCCGGGGCGTCGATGCGGATCAGCCCTTCTGGGGCATTGCTCAGGGATACCGCCTCGGCGCGAGCCAGGCGCAGTTCCTCGATGATGCGCCGGGCCCGTTCGGCGAACGCATTGCCGGCCGGCGTGGCGCGCACCGCATGGGTGCTGCGCGAGAACAGCCGGCTGCCCACCGCGTTTTCCAGGCTGTCGATGCGCCTGGCCACGGCCGAAGGCGTGAGCGGATGGCGACGGGCGGCGGCGGAGAAGCTGCCGGTCTCCAGCACATCGAGGAACAGGCTCAGTTGTTCGGTGAGGATATCGGGGCTCATGATGATTCTGCTTTTGCGGATTACGCAAAGCCATTGTGCGCTGCTGTGCGTTTCCCCGCCAGCCGTGACTGGGTAGCATGCCGGCATTCTCTGAGAGCAGGCGGATGAGGCGCGAATGATCGAGTGGTTGATGTACATCGTTTTGGGCGCAGCCCTGGGCACCTTGGGTGGCTTGTTCGGGATTGGTGGCGGGCTGATCGCGATCCCTGCACTGGGGGTGCTGTTCGGCCTCGACCAGCAACTGGCCCAGGGCACCGCTCTGGTGATGGTGGTGCCCAACGTGCTGCTGGCGTTGTGGCGCTATCACCAGCGCAACCGCATCGAGTTGCGCCATGCCGTGCCGCTGTCGTTGTGCAGCTTTTTGTTCGCCTGGCTGGGGTCGATCTGGGCAGTGGGCATCGATGCCCAGTCGATGCGCCTGTACTTCGTCGGTTTCCTGGTGGCCCTGGCGTTGTGGAACGTGGCGCGCATGTGCCTGCCGGTGAAGCCGCCGAGCAACCAGCTGCGCTACCCCTGGCCATGGCTGGGCGTGCTGGGCAGCTTTGCCGGGACCATGGGCGGGCTGTTCGGCGTGGGTGGCGCGGTGGTGGCCACGCCGATATTGACCTCCGTGTTCGGCACCACCCAGGTGGTGGCCCAGGGGTTGTCGCTGGCATTGGCGGCGCCGAGCACCGCGGTGACCCTGCTGACCTACGGCCTGCACCAGAGCGTGGACTGGAGCATCGGGGTGCCGTTGGCGGTAGGTGGGTTGCTGAGCATCAGCTGGGGGGTGAAGCTGGCCCATGCGTTGCCGGAAAAGGCATTGCGCTCGATGTTCTGTGTGTTTCTGGTGGTGTGCGCGGTGATGCTCGGGTTCGAGCTCTGAGCGCAAGGGGCTGCAGAGCCCATTGCCATCTGTGGGAGCCGGCTTGCTGGCGAAAAGGGCGCGAAGCGTCCTCGGCTTACTTGAACCCTTCGACGATGTACTCGGCCATGCAGTCGGTAATCGGTGAATGCTGCTGGTCGTTGCGCAGTAGCATCACATTGGCCATGTGCAGCTGCGGCAGGCCGTCGTCCTCGCCGAGGATGCGCAGTTCGCCGCCAACCAGACTGTGCAGCTGCGCGGTCACCGCCAGCCCCGCCTGCACGATGGCGAAGATCGCCGCCAGGCTCGGGCTGGTGTAGGCAATACGGTACTCGATGCCGTGGCGCTCCAGGGCATTGCAGGTCCAGGCGCGGCAAAAGCAGTCGGTGTTGAACAGCGCCAGCGGCATGGGCCGTTGCTCTTGCGGGCAGAAGCCCTTGGCCGCGGCCCACACCAGGCGCTCCTGGCGCAGCAACTGGCCGACCTCGTTGCCCGGCTCGCGGGTCACGATGGTCAGGTCCAGGTCCTGGCGCAGCATCAACTGCTTGGACGAATCGCAATGCACCTCGACATGGATCAGCGGGTAGGCCTGGGCAAAGCGGGTGAGAATGCCCGGCAGGTAGCGCATGGCGTAGTCGTCCGGCGTGCCGATGCGCACCACCCCGACCATGTGCGGCATGCGCAGTGTGTTGAATACCTCGCCATGCAGCTTGAGGATGCGCCGCGCATAGCCCAGCAGCACCTGGCCCTCGGCGGTCAGGCGCACCTGGCGGCCGTCGCGCTCGAACAGCTGGCGCTGCAGGATGTCCTCCTCCAGGCGCTTCATCTGCATGCTCACCGCCGACTGGGTGCGGTTGACCACTTCGCCGGCGCGGGTGAAACCACCTTGCTCGGCAATGGCGACGAAGGTGCGCAGCACCTCGGCGTCGAGACTCTGATACTGGGACATGGCATCAATCTCCGAGATGCATGGCATCAGAAACATTCGTTGGATTGATCTTAGGCCTGGGACGAGACTGGAGCCATCCACAAGGAGGGCGTCATGATGAAAGGTCATTTCAACGTAGCTCACCAACCGGCCGCATCCCTGGGCCATCTGTGGCACGACGCCAGCGGGCTGGTGCTGCGCTGGTTCGAACTGCACCGCCAGCGCGACGAGCTGGCGCGCCTGAGCGATGCCACGCTGCACGATCTTGGTTTGTCGCGGGCGGACATCCAGCAGGAAGCCGACCGGCATTTCTGGGAGGACCCGTTGCGTAAATGAAGGTGGCGACAATCGCGGGCTTGCCCCGCGATTGCGTCTTTACTGTCTGGACACCAGACGGAGCCACCTCATGTCCTTCAGCCTGTCCCTCGCCCAGGCCCGCCGCCTGGCCTTGTCCGCCCAGGGCTTTGGCAAGTCGCCCGCGCACCCGCCGACCTTCGCCACTCTCAAGCGCATGCTCCAGCGCCTGGGCGTGGTGCAGATCGACTCGGTCAACGCGCTGGTGCGCTCCCATTACCTGCCGTTGTTCTCGCGCCTTGGCGACTATCCAGCCGACCTGCTGGACCAGCTCGCCTGGGGCAAGCGCCGTCAGCGGCGGCTATTCGAATACTGGGGGCATGAGGCGTCGTTGCTACCGCTGGAGCTCTACCCGCTGATGCGCTGGCGCATGGCCCACGCCGCCGACGGCAAGGGCATCTACCGGCAACTGGCGACCTTTGGCCGTGAGCGACGCGAGGTGATCGACCGGGTACTGGCGGCCGTGCGCGAGCGCGGCGCGCTGGGTGCCGGCAGCCTGTCGACCCGCGAGGAACGCGCCGGCCCCTGGTGGGACTGGAGCGAAGAAAAGCACGCGCTGGAATGGCTGTTCGCCGCTGGGGAGGTTACGGTGGCCGGGCGTCGTGGTTTCGAGCGCCTGTACGACCTGCCCGAGCGGGTGCTGCCGGCGGCCATCCTCGATCAAGCCCAGCCCAGCGAGGCTGAAGCGCACCAGGGCTTGCTGCTGCACGCCGCCGGCGCCTTGGGCGTGGCCACCGAACAGGACCTGCGTGATTACTTTCGCCTCTCGCCGCAGCAGAGCAAGGCCGCCCTGGCCGTTTTGGTCGAGGGCGGGCGCCTGCAGGCCTGCGCCGTGCAGGGCTGGAAACAGCCAGCCTATGTCGCGGGCGTGCCACGGATTCCCCGACGCATCGAAGCCAGCGCCTTGCTTTCGCCGTTCGATTCGTTGGTCTGGGCGCGGGATCGCACCGAGCGCCTGTTCGATTTCCGCTATCGCCTGGAGATCTACACCCCCGCGCACAAGCGGGTGTACGGCTACTACGTGCTGCCGTTCCTGCACGACGGGCGCATTGCCGCGCGCCTGGACCTGCGTGCCGAACGCGCCCACGGACGTCTGGCGGTGCATGCGGTGCACGAAGAGGCGATGGGGCTGGACGAGGCGGGCTACCAGGCGTTGGCGCTCAGCCTGCAGAGGCTGGCCAACTGGCTGGGCCTGGCGCAGGTGCAGCTCAACTGCCCCCGCGCCGAGGGCAGCCGGCTGCGTCAGGCGTTGCTCAGCGGCGTACCTGCTTGAGGGTTTCGGCGATCAGGAAGGCCAGTTCCAGCGACTGGTCGGCGTTCATGCGCGGGTCGCAGTGGGTGTGGTAGCGGTCGGAGAGGGCGTCTTCGGTGATCGGCCGGGCGCCGCCGATGCACTCGGTGACGTTCTGCCCGGTCATTTCGATATGGATGCCGCCGGCGTGGCTGCCTTCGGCCTGGTGCACCTGGAAGAACTGCTTGACCTCATCGAGGATCTGCGCAAAGTCGCGGGTCTTGTAGCCGCTGCTGGCCTTGATGGTGTTGCCATGCATCGGGTCCGAGCTCCACAGCACCTGGCGGCCCTCGCGTTGCACGGTGCGGATCAGCCCCGGCAGATGGTCGCCGACCTTGCCGGCGCCCATGCGCACGATCAGGTTCAGGCGGCCAGGGTCGTTGTCCGGGTTGAGCACGTCGATCAGGCGGATCAGCTCTTCGGGGTTCATGCTCGGGCCGACCTTGACCCCGATCGGGTTGTGCACGCCGCGCAGGAACTCGACGTGGGCGCCGTCGAGCTGGCGGGTGCGGTCGCCGATCCACAGCATGTGCGCCGAGCAGTCGTAGTAGTCGCCGGTCAGGCTGTCGCTGCGCACGAAGGCTTCTTCATAGTTGAGCAGCAGCGCTTCGTGGGCGGTGAAGAAGCTGGTTTCGCGCAGTTGCGGCGCCGTGTCCAGGCCGCAGGCGCGCATGAAGGCCAGGGTTTCATCGATGCGGTTGGCCAACTGGTGGTACTTGTCGGCCAGCGCCGAGTTGGCGATGAAATCGAGGTTCCACTTGTGCACCTGGTGCAGGTCGGCAAAGCCGCCCTGGGCGAAGGCGCGCAGCAGGTTGAGGCTGGCGGTGGCCTGGTGGTAGGCCTGCAGCAGGCGCTCGGGGTCGGGGATGCGGCTTTTCGCGTCGAAGCCGATGCCGTTGACGATGTCGCCACGGTACGCCGGCAGGGTGACGTCGCCGAGGGTTTCGTCGTTGGCCGAGCGTGGCTTGGCGAACTGCCCGGCCATGCGCCCGACCTTGACCACCGGGCAGCCGGCGGCGAAGGTCATGACAATGGCCATCTGCAGCAGCACCTTGAAAGTGTCGCGGATCTTCGCCGCGGAGAACTCGGCGAAGCTCTCGGCGCAGTCGCCACCCTGCAGCAGGAACGCCCGGCCCTGGGTCACCTCGGCGAACTGCCGGCGCAGCTCGCGGGCTTCGCCGGCAAACACCAGCGGCGGGTAGCTGGCCAGGGTCTGCTCGACCTTCAGCAGGTGCGCGGCGTCGGGGTAGATCGGTTGCTGCTGGATCGGCAGGGTGCGCCAGCTGTCGGGGGTCCATTGTCGGGTCATTGCAAGCTCTATCCATAAGTGTCGTTAAGGCCTGCCAGCCATGGTACGCCCGCGCGTGCTTGTTGCACCACCGGCATTGGCGGACAATGGCGGTTTTGCGCGGGCAGGTGGTAGGGATGGCGACGGAGCGGGAAGAGCGGCTGCTGGCACGGGTCGAGGACGCCTTTGGCGTTATCAGCGTGTACGAGGTGGATGACTATCGCTTCCTCGAGTTCGGCGACGCCATCGAGCAGAGCTGCACCTTCACCGCCGACCCCAGCTGGCTGGAGTACGACTACACCCGCGCCATGCTGGTCGGCGCGCTGTGCCACGGGCAGCCGGAAAGCGCGTTGTTCCTCGGCCTTGGCGCCGGCACCCTGACCCAGGCCTGCCTGAAGTTCCTGCCGCTGGAGGATGTCGAGGCCATCGAACTGCGCCCGGACGTGCCGCGCCTGGCCATGGAGTTCATGGGCCTGGACGACGATCCGCGGCTGTACGTGCGGGTGGGCGACGCCCTTGAGCTGCTGCCCAGCGCCGAAAAGGCCGACCTGCTGTTCGTCGACCTGTATACCGACTATGGCCCCGGCGTCGGGCATCTGGCCTGGGGGTTCCTGGAAAACTGCCAGAAGCAGCTCAACCCCGATGGCTGGCTGGTGATCAACCAGTGGGCCGGGGACGATGGCAAGCCACTGGGCGCGGCCTTGTTGCGCGGGCTGTACCATCGCCATTACTGGGAGCTGCCGGTCAAGGAGGGTAACGTGATCCTGCTGGTGCCGGCGGACCTAGAGCAGGTTTTGGACCTGCAAGCGCTGCGTGCCCGTGCCGAATCCTTGGCGCCACGCCTGGGTTATTCACTGGATTACCTGATCAAGGCAATCCGCCCGGCGACATGAGTTCTGCGGAGGCGGCGCAAGCCTTTGGAGGAAACGATTCAGCCTGGATCCAATACTGCCCGCGTGGCGGACATCAGGATTGAAATATTTCTCACAGCTCATGGCAATTTCGGGTATAGTACGCGCCGGTCTTTTAGCGGACCTCGAATCAGGTGGTGCAAATCCTCCGAACCCAGCTTCGGCTGAGCGTCCGCTAGTCGGACCTTCCCAAGACGTTCCTTTTTCAATCGTTTTCGCAAATCCCCGCCGCCAAAACTGCCTGGGTGACCGCTTGGTCTTTCAAGGCATGTGCAGTTTTGGAGCATGGGTCTTTGCGGATGCACCTAGAGGCAGACCCATGACCCAGGAAACCGGCGGATTCGCCGCTCTCGATCTCAATCCGAATATCGTTGCTGCTGTTCTGGCCACCGGCTACGAAGAGCCTTCGGCTATTCAGCATCAGTCGATCCCGATCATCCTCGCCGGTCACGACATGATCGGCCAGGCGCAGACTGGCACCGGCAAGACCGCTGCCTTCGCCCTGCCGATCCTCAACAAGATCGACGTGAGCAAGCGCGAACCGCAAGCCCTGATCCTGGCGCCAACCCGTGAGTTGGCGCTGCAAGTAGCCACCGCTTTCGAAACCTACGCCAAGCAGATGCCGGGCGTTAACGTGGTGGCTGTCTACGGTGGTGCCCCGATGGGCCCACAACTGCGTGCCATTCGTAACGGCGCGCAAATCGTCGTGGCCACCCCTGGCCGCCTGTGCGACCACCTGCGCCGCGACGAGAAAGTCCTGTCCACCGTTCAGTATCTGGTACTCGACGAAGCGGACGAAATGCTCAAGCTGGGCTTCATGGACGACCTCGAAGTGATCTTCGACGCCATCCCTGCAACCCGCCAGACCGTGCTGTTCTCCGCCACCCTGCCGGCCTCGATCCGTGCCATCGCCGAGCGCCACCTGCGCGAGCCGAAGCACGTCAAGATCCAGAGCAAGACCCAGACCGTGACCGCGATCGAGCAGGCCCACCTGATGGTCCACGCCGACCAGAAGATCCCGGCCGTGCTGCGCCTGCTGGAAGTGGAAGAGTTCGACGCGCTGATCGCCTTCGTGCGTACCAAGCAAGCCACCCTGGACCTGGCCGCCGCCCTGGAAGCCAAAGGCTACAAGGCTGCCGCGCTGAACGGCGACATCGCCCAGAACCAGCGTGAGCGCGTGATCGACTCGCTCAAGGATGGCCGCCTGGACATCGTCGTCGCCACCGACGTCGCTGCCCGTGGTCTGGACGTACCGCGTATCACCCACGTGTTCAACGTCGACATGCCGTACGATCCGGAGTCCTACGTGCACCGTATCGGCCGTACCGGCCGTGCCGGTCGCGATGGCCGTGCGCTGCTGCTGGTCACCCCGCGTGAGCGCCGCATGCTGCAGGTGATCGAGCGTGTCACCGGGCAGAAGGTTGCCGAAGCCCGCCTGCCTAACCCGCAGGCCGTGCTGGACGCACGCATCAAGAAGCTGACCAAGAGCCTGGCGCCACTGGTGGCCGAGTCCGAGGCCAGCCATGGCGAGCTGTTCGACCGCCTGACCGCCGATCTGGGTTGCAGTGCCCGTGCCCTGGCTTCGGCCCTGCTGCGCAAGGCCACCAATGGCCAGGCGCTGGACCTGGCTTCGGTCGAGCGCGAGCAGCCGTTGGTGCCGACCCACACTCCGCGTGAGCGCAGCACTGGCGAGCGTACCGAGCGTGGTGAGCGCAGCGACCGTGGTGACCGCGAGCGTCGCGCGCCGATGCCGCTGGCTGAAGGCCGCGTGCGTTGCCGTACCGCCCTGGGTGCCCGTGACGGCATCGCCGCCAAGAACCTGCTGGGCGCTATCCTCAATGAGGGTGGCCTGGCACGTGACGCCATCGGCCGCATCCAGGTACGTGACAGCTTCAGCCTGATCGAGCTGCCCGAAGACGGCCTCGAGCGTCTGCTGACCAAGCTCAAGGACACCCGCGTGGCCGGCAAGCAGCTGAAGCTGCGCCGCTACCGCGAGGACTGATCCTGGCGCTGCAATGAAAAATCCCCGGCCTAGGTCGGGGATTTTTTTTGCCTGTGTCGAGCACTGTAACTCTGTGCGTGAGAGCGTCAGTCGAACCGATAGATATCCATCCCCAGCGCCCCCAGCGTGAATCCCTGGTGAACGATGCCAAACCGCTCGCCAGCGCCCATGGCGAAGAACAGCGGCAGCAGGTGCTCGTCACTGGGATGATTGCGCACTGCAAACGGCGCCTGGCGCCGATAGTCCACAAGCGCCGCCTCGTCTCCCGCCTTCAGCCGCTCCACCACCCAGTCGCGAAACGCCAGCGCCCAGGGCTCGACCGCATCCGGCCCCGCATGCCAGTCAAGCTCGCCCAGGTTATGGGTGATGCTGCCCGAGCCGATCAGCAGGATGCCTTCCTCGCGCAGCTGCGCCAGCGCCTGCCCGACCTTCAGTTGCAGGGCGGGGCCGGCCTGGCTGGGCAGCGACACCTGGACTAGCGGAATCTCCGCTTGCGGATACATCAGCGACAGCGGCACCCAGGCACCATGGTCGAAAGGCCGTTGTTCATCCAGGCGGGCGCCGAGCAAGCCGGCCAGCCGCTGCGCCAGTGCCGGTTCGCCGGGGGCCGGGTAGTGCACCGCGTACAGGGCCGGCGGAAAGCCATGGAAGTCATGCCAGGTCTGCGGATGTGGGTTGCTCATCACCAGCAGTTCGCGGCTCTCCCAGTGCGCCGACACCACCACGATCGCTTTCGGGCGGGGCAGGGCGCGGGCCAGCTCGGCCAGGGCCGGGCCGCTGGCGCCGGGTTGCAGGGCGAGCATGGGTGAGCCATGGGAAATGAACAGGCTGGGCAGCATGGTGGGATCCTGGCAGGTAAGATGCTGCCATCTTCGATCAGCCTTCGATCGAGATCCAATATAAGTTTTCACAGTCTTTTATCGAAAAACCGGGAGGGATCATGGAGCCAGCGTTCTGGCACAAGCGGTGGGCGGACAACCAGATAGGCTTTCACCAGGCCCAGGTGAATCCGTACCTGCAGACGCACTGGCCGACGTTGGGGCTTGCCCCGGGCGCGAGGGTGCTTGTGCCGCTGTGTGGCAAGAGCCTGGACATGTTCTGGCTGGCCGCGCAAGGGTATCGGGTGCTGGGGGTGGAACTGTCGCGCAGGGCGGTGGCGGACTTCTTTACCGAACATGGCTTGGTGGCGCAGGTTGCCCGGCATGGCGCCTTCGAGGTGTGGTGCAGCGACGAGGTGGAGTTGTGGTGCGGCGATGTGTTCGCCCTGCGTGCCGAGGATCTGGCTGGTTGCGCGGGAGTGTACGACCGGGCGGCGTTGATTGCCTTGCCGGGGCCGATGCGTGAGCGCTACATGGCGTTGTTGAGCGAGCAGTTGCCGACGGCCTGTCGGGGGCTGCTGGTGACCCTGGATTACGACCAGGGATTGATCGATGGGCCACCGTTCTCGGTGCCGGACGCCGAAGTGCGGACAGGTTTTGCCGGGTGGCGGCTCGATGAGGTCGAGGCGCGGGAGATTCTCGACGAGAGTCCGAAGTTTCTCAAAGCTGGTGTCGAAAGTTTGGTTGAGCGAGTCTACAGCGTTCGGCGTTAAAGCCATCGCGGGGCAGGCCCATGAAAAAGGGCGACCGAAGTCGCCCTTTCTTGTTGCTGCCTGGCTCAGCCGCGGCGACGCAGCGCGTCGATGCGGTCTTCCAGCGGCGGGTGGCTCATCAGCAGGCCGGCCAGGCCATGCTTCAGGCCGCCGTTGATGCCGAAGGCCTTCATCGTGTCGGGCATGTGCACCGGCAGGCCCTGCTCGGAGCGCAGGCGCTGCAGCGCGCCGATCATCGCGCCGGTGCCGGCCAGGTGGGCGCCAGCCTCGTCGGCGCGGAACTCGCGGCGGCGCGAGTACCACATGACGATGATGCTGGCGAGGATACCCAGCACCAGCTCGGCGACGATGGTCGCAATGAAGTAGGCGATACCGTGGCCTTCTTCGTTCTTGAAGATCACACGGTCGACGAAGTTGCCGATGATGCGGGCGAAGAACATCACGAAGGTGTTCACCACGCCCTGCACCAGCGCCATGGTGACCATGTCGCCGTTGGCCACGTGGCCGATCTCGTGGGCCAGCACCGCGCGCACCTCATCGGGCGAGAAGCGTTCCAGCAGGCCCTGGGACACCGCCACCAGCGCGTCGTTGCGGTTCCAGCCGGTGGCGAAGGCGTTGGCCTCGTAGGCTGGGAAGATGCCCACCTCGGGCATCTTGATGCCGGCCTCGCGGGACAGCTCCTCGACGGTCTGCAGCAGCCACTGCTCGTGACGGGTGCGGGGCTGGGTGATGATCTGGGTGCCGGTGGTCATCTTCGCCATCCACTTGGAGATGAACAGCGAAACGAGCGAGCCAGCGAAACCGAACACGGCGCAGAAGACCAGCAGCTGGCCGAGGTTGAGGTCAACCCCGTTGGCGGCCATGAACCCGTTGAAGCCGAACAGGCTCAGGGTAATGCTTGCAACCAGCACCACCGCGAGGTTGGTGGCTACAAACAACAGAATGCGCATCATGGTTGTTACGTTCTCCTGACGGATGAGTTTGTTGCGTACTGCGGGGTATATAAGGGGGAGGGCGCGGCTATTCAACCGGGCGACTATTTCAAACTGTGTACGCGAGGAGTATGGCAGAGGATGCCGTAAGGGCTGTGGGGTAGAGCGTTGCAGGATGTAAGGCAAAAGTATCGCGAGGCAAATCGCATCGGCGTACCGATGCGACTTGCCTCGTGATGGCGATATCGCTTACTGCGAATAGGTACGCAGGAAGTTGCCGATACGCCCGATCGCCTGTTCGAGGTCATCCACCCGCGGCAAGGTCACCACGCGGAAGTGGTCCGGCCACGGCCAGTTGAACGCCGTGCCCTGGACGATCAGCAGCTTCTCCGACAGCAGCAGGTCGAGGGCGAATTTCTCGTCGTTGAGGATCGGGCAGACCTTCGGATCGATGCGTGGGAAGGCGTACAGCGCGCCCATCGGCTTGACGCAACTGACCCCGGGGATGTCGTTGAGCAGCTCGTAGGTGCGGTTGCGTTGCTCCAGCAGGCGGCCCGGCGGCAGCACCAGGTCGTTGATGCTCTGGTAGCCGCCCAGGGCGGTCTGGATGGCGTGCTGGGCCGGCACGTTGGCGCACAGGCGCATGTTGGCCAGCATGTCGATGCCTTCGATGTAGCTCACGGCATGGTGCTTGGGCCCGGAGATGATCAGCCAGCCGGAGCGGAAGCCCGCCACCCGGTACGACTTGGACAGGCCGTTGAAGGTCAGGCACAGCAGGTCCGGGGCCAGCGACGCGGTGCTGATGTGCACGGCCTCGTCGTAAAGAATCTTGTCGTAGATCTCGTCGGAGAACACCACCAGGTTGTGCTGGCGCGCCAGCTCCAGCATGCCCAGCAGCAGCTCTTTGGAGTACACCGCGCCGGTCGGGTTGTTCGGGTTGATGATCACCAATGCCTTGGTGTTCGGGGTGATCTTTGCCTTGATGTCGTCAAGGTCCGGGAACCAGTCGGCCTGCTCGTCGCACAGGTAGTGCACCGGCTTGCCGCCGGCCAGGCTCACCGCGGCGGTCCACAGCGGGTAGTCGGGCGCCGGGATCAGCACTTCGTCGCCGTTGTTGAGCAGCGCCTGCATGGACATGACGATCAGCTCGGACACGCCGTTGCCGAGGTAGATGTCCTCGATGGTGACGCCTTCGATTGCCTTCTGCTGGCAGTACTGCATCACCGCCTTGCGCGCGCTGAACAGGCCCTTGGAGTCGCTGTAGCCCTGGGCGGTGGGCAGGTTGCGGATGACGTCCTGGAGGATCTCGTCCGGCGCCTCGAAACCAAACGGCGCCGGGTTGCCGATGTTCAGCTTGAGGATGCGATGGCCTTCCTCTTCCAGGCGTTTGGCGTGCTTGAGCACTGGGCCGCGAATGTCGTAGCAGACATTGGCGAGCTTGTTCGATTTGCTGAACTGCATGATGAGATCCCGAGTGAGAATACGCGCCGCCGTCTTTCGAAAGGTTTGAAAGGGCGGGAACCGGGTGCCAGACTGGCTGCCTTGCACACGAAGCCAACTAATATACGTGCCACCCGCGCCAGGGAAAAGCCGGTGCGAGGTGAAATTCAGCCTGCCGAGGTCTCACCATGCAAAAGATCGACAAAACCCTGGACGAATGGCGCGCCATGCTCGATCCGGCCCAATACCAGGTGTGCCGCCTGAAGGGCACCGAGCGGCCGTTCAGCGGCAAGTACAACAGCGAGCGCCGCGACGGCGTCTACCACTGCATCTGTTGCGACCTGCAGTTGTTCGACGCCAAGGCCAAGTTCGACTCCGGATGCGGCTGGCCGAGCTTCTACGAGCCGATCGAAGAGGCCGCGATGATCGAGATCCGCGACACTTCCCACGGCATGATCCGCACCGAAGTCACCTGCGCCCAGTGCGACGCCCACCTGGGCCATGTATTTCCCGACGGCCCGCCGCCGACCGGGCTACGCTACTGCATCAACTCGGTGTGCCTGGACTTCAAGCCACGCAATTGACGGAGAGCGAACATGGCCGATGCGCTGCTGGACATCCCCTGCGTCACCCTTGGCGGTGAGCAGAAAGTGCTGGGCGACTTCGCCGGCAAGGCGCTGCTGGTGGTCAACACCGCCAGCCAGTGCGGTTTCACCCCGCAGTACAAAGGGCTCGAGCGCCTGTGGCAGGACTACCAGCGCCAGGGCCTGGTGGTGTTGGGCTTCCCCTGCAATCAGTTCGGCAAGCAAGAGCCGGGCGACGCCCGGGAGATCGCGCAGTTCTGCGAGCTCAACTTCGGCGTGAGCTTCCCGCTGTTTCGCAAGATCGATGTCAACGGCCCCGGCGCCCACCCGCTGTTCGCCGAGCTCAAGCGCCGCGCACCGGGCCTGCTGGGTACGCAGAAGATCAAGTGGAACTTCACCAAGTTCCTGGTCGACCCGCGCAGCGGCAAGGTCACCCGCTTTGCCCCGACCACCAAGCCCGAGGCGCTGAAAGCGGCGATAGAGCCGCTGCTCAACCGCTGACCGGCACCCAGTGCTCGATCAGCGCCAGCAGTTCCTCGCGCCGGAACGGCTTGGCCAGGTAGTCGTTCATGCCCGCGGCGCGGCAGCGTTCGCGCTCCTCGGGCATGGCGTTGGCGGTCAGCGCGACGATCGGCAGCTCCGGCCAGCGGCTGCTCTGGCGGATGCGCCGGCTGGCCTCGTAGCCGTCCATCACCGGCATGTTGCAGTCCATCAGCACCAGGTCGAAGCTGTCCCGTTCCAGGTAGTCCAGGGCCTCCTGGCCGTGGGCGGCCACCTGCACCTGGCAGCCGAGCTTGCCCAGCATGCCCTTGGCCACCAACTGGTTCACCGGGTTGTCCTCCACCAGCAAGATGCGCGCCCGCAACTCGCGCGAGGCCGGCACCTCGTGGGGCAGCGGCGTGTTGGGTTCCCCTTGCAGGATGCGGCGCAGCGTCTGGTACAGGGCATTGCGTGCCAGGGGGCGGGCCAACTGCTGCAAGGGTTGCAGTTGCTCGGCCTGTTCGGCAGGTAGGAAGTTGCCGTAGGCGGTCACCAGCAGGATCGGCGCCGCGATGGCCGGGCGCAGGTCGAGCACGTGGTCCAGGTCGTCGGTGATCAGCAGGTCGACCGGCAGGCCGGCCAGTGCGCCGGCATCTGCATGGCGCACGTAATCCAGCCCCCAGCGCGGCAGCAGCCCTTGCAGCAGCTCGGCCAGGCCGCTGCCGGGGTTGCCCAGGGCCACCACGTGTCCACTTATTGCCGCCGGCGGGATTGCCTCGGTATGCGCCGGTAGCGGCAGGTCGGCGCTGAAGCGGCTGCCGAAACCGGTCTCGGAATGGATGTGCAGGTGCCCCTGCATGGCCTTGCACAGGTTGCGGGTCAGGGCCAGGCCCAGGCCGGTGCCGCCGTACTGGCGGGTGATACCGGCGCCGGCCTGGGTGAACGGCTGGAAAATCCGCGCCTGGGCCTCCTCGGGGATGCCGATGCCGGTGTCGCTGACCTCCAGGCGCACGCCGCCGACGATGCTGCTCAGGCGTACATCAACACGCCCGAAGCGGGTGAACTTGAGTGCGTTGGACAGCAGGTTGCTGACAATTTGCCGTACCCGCGTCGGGTCGCCCAGCACCGTGCTGGGAAAGTCCGGGGCGATCAGGCAGGTCAGCTCGACACTGGGCGCGGCATTCTGCGATAGCAGGTTGGCGGTGTCCTCGACCATCGCGCCGAGGTCGAACGGGATGCGTTCGAGTTCCAGCTGGCCGGCGTCGAACTTCGACAGGTCGAGGATATCGTTGAGCAGCTCCACCAGCACCTTGCCCGAGTCGTGGGCGATCGACAGCTGCTGGCGCTGCTCGGCGGCCAGGCCGCTGTCCAGCGCCAGGGCGATCATACCGAGCATGCCGTTGAGTGGCGTGCGGATCTCGTGGCTCATGTTGGCCAGGAAGGCGGCGCGGGCCTGGGCCATGTCCAGGGCGCGCTGGCGCGCTTCGTCCAGTTCCTGGTTGGACTGGCTCAGGCGGCTGTTGCTGGCCTTGAGCTCGTTGGTACGGGCCGAGACGATATCTTCCAGCTCGTTGAGGTACTGGGTCAGGCGGTTCTCGGCGGTGCGCCGCTGCTGGATCTCGGTGGCCATGCTGACGAACTGCTGGTTGGCGACCCGCACCAGCACGCCGATCTCGTCGTTCTCGTGCCCCTTGGGGCAGTCCACGCGGTTCTGCCGGGGCGTGCGCGCATCATTGCCGCTGAGCGCGCCGATCACCGTCACCAGCGGCTTGGTCAGCATCAGGTAGAACAGCGCCAGGAGAATGCCGGTCAGCACCAGGCTGCGGGCGAAGCCGTTGACCAGGGTGACCCCGGCACGGTCGAGAAAGCGCCCGCCGAAGGCATAGGTGTCGACGTCCAGATACAGGGTGCCGAGGTACTCCTCGGGCATGTGGGCGAGAAACAGCCGGTCCTGGAACAGGCGCTGCTCGCCGAACAGGAAGTCGGACAATGGTCGGTAGCGGCTTTCCATGCGCGGCCGCTGCACGTCGGCCAGCACCGTGTCGTTGTTGTCGATCAGCCGCGCACGGATCAGCGCCGGTGATTTCAGCAGCCCGCCGGTCAGCTCCTGGGCCAGCTCGGTATCGATGTTGTAGGCGATGCGTGAGGCCGTGTCGTGGCTGATCTTCAGCAGCGCCTGAATTTCACGGTTGATGGACGCGTCTTCGCTGGCATAATCGATGCCGATCTGGATGAGACTGAGCAATGTTCCCAGGATGAAGCCGACCAGGACTGTCAACCGGGCTTGCTTGTATGACAGGCGATTGGTGAACTTGATATCCATGGGTCCCAAGCCGGTTACTTGCTCCGTGCGCTGCGCAAGCATAGCCGATCAGCCCTGGCTGCTGGCGGGTCTGTCTGTTCATTTCAGTTGATCGTCGATTAAGGGCCGCTGCGCGCCCCAAAAAACTGAAATCAATAGGAGTCGCCATGGACGCCCGCCTTACCGCTTTTCTCGACCGCGCCGAATCGGTCCTCGCCCGCCTCGAACCCCTGCTGCCGGCCCCGCGCCCGGACATCGACTGGACCCACACCCTCGCCGCCCGCTGGCAGCGCGATGGCCGCAGCGGCTACCTGATGCCGCTGGAGGTCAGCCTCGATATCCGCCTGTCCGACCTGATCGGCGTCGACCAGCAGCGCGAGCAGCTGGGCCGCAACACCCACCAGTTCATCAACGGCCTGCCAGCCAACCACGCCCTGCTGTGGGGCTCGCGCGGCACCGGCAAGTCGTCGCTGGTACGCGCGCTGTTGGCCGAGCACGCAGGCCAGGGCCTGCGTCTGATCGAGATCGAGCGTGACCACCTGGCCGACCTGCCGCGGGTGGTCGAGCAGCTGCACAAGCTCGAACAACGCTTCATCCTGTTCTGCGACGACCTCTCGTTCGAGGCCGGGGAGGGCGACTACCGGGTGCTCAAGAGTGTGCTCGACGGCTCGCTGGAGCAGGCCCCGGACAACGTGCTGCTGTATGCCACCTCCAACCGCCGCCACCTGGTGCCGGAGAAGCAGAGCGACAACGAAAACTGGAAGATGGTCGACGGCGAGCTGCACCCCAACGAAGCGGTGGAGGACAAGATCGCCCTGTCCGACCGCTTCGGCCTGTGGCTGTCGTTCTACCCGTTCAGCCAGGAGCATTTCCTCAACGTGGTCGAGCACTGGATCGGCCAGCTGGCGCGCCCGGCCGGGCTGCGCTGGCAGCGTGACGAAGCCCTGGACATCCTCGCCGTGCGCTGGGCCACCGGCCGCGGCAACCGTAATGGCCGTTGTGCCTATCAGTTCGCCCGCTACTGGGTCGGGCTGCAATTGCTGGAGCAGAAATAAATGATCGACCTCAACGCCAGTGGCCAAGGCCTCGATGGCTACGACCTGCTGGCCGCGCAAGTGCAGGCGCTGTTCGCCGACGAGCATGACTTCATCGCCAATGCCGCGCAGTTCTCGGCGTTTCTCTACAACCAGGTGGAGGACCTGAACTGGGCGGGCTTCTATATCAACCGCAACGAAGAGCTGGTGCTCGGCCCGTTCCAGGGCCAGGTAGCCTGCGTGCGCATTCCATTCAGCCGTGGTGTGTGCGGCGCCGCGGCGGCCACCCGCAGCACCCAGCGAGTGGAGGACGTACATGCCTTCCCCGGGCATATCGCCTGTGACAGTGCGTCGAACAGCGAGCTGGTGATTCCGCTGGTCAAGGCCGGCAGGCTGATCGGCGTGCTCGACCTGGACAGCCCGAAGCTGGCGCGCTTCAGCGCGGCCGACCAGGCAGGGCTGGAGCGCCTGGTCGAGGTGTTCCTCGAGTTGACCGACTGCTGAAATGAACAAGGGGCCTGCGAAGGCCCCTTGTTCTTGGATGTTACGGCGTGGAAGCGGGCTTGCCCCGCGACAGGGCCGGCACTGTCAGTCGTAGATCACCTTCTTCTTCCAGGTCTCGTCCTCATCGGTCTTGAGCCCCTGGGTCAGCGCATTCTGGTCGTTCTCCGCCGGCTCCATCTGGTCCAGCACCTGGGCGTTGGCCCGGTTCAGCAGTTTCTCCATATAAGTCAGCTGCTCTTCGTACTGCTTGGGCTCCGGCTGCTTGCGCAGGTACTGCACGCCACGCTCGAAGGCCAGGCGCGCCTGGCCCGGCTGGTTCTGCTGCAGGGCCTGTTGGCCAAGGTTGTTGAAGAACTCGATATGCAGCAGCACCAGGATATGGCGGATCTCCTTGACCCAGTACTTGCCTTCGTTGGTCGCCAGGAAACCTTCCTGGGTGGCACGCACGATCTGGTTGTGCAGCAGCTCGAGCAAAAAGCGCACGTCCTTGGCCTTGACCTCGGTGTGGATCGGCGCGGGTGGGTTGCTCACCGGGATGCGCTCGCCCAGGCCAATCAACCCCTCCAGCTCGGCGATGCGGGCCTTGAGGTCGCCGCTGTGCTTGTCCAGGGCCAGCTGGCGCTGGTTGAGGTTCAGTTCGAGGCGGGTCAGCAGCAGCTTCAGCGCAGGCGTCATGAACTGCCCAGGGAAGGTCTCGGTGATCTCGCCGCAGCGGCGCAGGCGGTCGGCCAGTTCGACCTTGAGCCGTGCACGCTCGAGCTTGCCGTTTTCAACCACATTGTTCAGGTAGCCGATCACGATCAGCAGCGCGATACCTGCAACGATAAGCAGGGTGATCAGAAGTGGTGTCACCGTTAACGCCTCATGAAGAAGTTTTGCATCTATCGAGAGTGTAGTGAGTCCGCCCGAAAGCGAACAGTGCAGCCCGGCGGAACAGCCTGCGCTCCATTGAATCTGTGGCGGATTCGTGGGAGCGGCGGTGCGCCGATGCGACTTGCCCGCGATCAGGCCCTCAAGCCTTGTCTATATCTATCGGCCCGTAATCCAAAACCTACAGATGCTGGCACATCGCTACGAGCTTGCCGAGCCGGCGTCAGAAAAGCAACGCCAATCCCCGGACGCATCCTGCATCACTGCCCATGATGACGGGAAGTCATTGATTTAAATAAATTTCTACAAAGGGGTTGACGACCCTGCGAGGCATCCATAGAATGCGCGCCACTTGCAGCGTAAAGCACACAGCGAAACGCGGCAGGGAGTGAAAGCAAGCAGTACCTTAATAGGTGATGCGAGCAGCGTGTCCCCTTCGTCTAGTGGCCTAGGACACCGCCCTTTCACGGCGGTAACAGGGGTTCGAGTCCCCTAGGGGACGCCACATTGCGGGAATAGCTCAGTTGGTAGAGCACGACCTTGCCAAGGTCGGGGTCGCGAGTTCGAGTCTCGTTTCCCGCTCCAGTTTCTCCGGCACTGCTTCGGCAGGGCGGGAAAAGAAAATCCAGGCTGAATCGTGAGGTTCATGTTCTGGTGCGCTGAAAAGCGCAGGCTTAGTCCCCTTCGTCTAGTGGCCTAGGACACCGCCCTTTCACGGCGGTAACAGGGGTTCGAGTCCCCTAGGGGACGCCATATTGCGGGAATAGCTCAGTTGGTAGAGCACGACCTTGCCAAGGTCGGGGTCGCGAGTTCGAGTCTCGTTTCCCGCTCCAGTTTCAATGCATCGTTTCGGCGGTGCCGGTGGTGAAGGTCTTCAAGGCGCTTCACGCCACATGCGGTAAAGCTTCACCCTGCGGGAATAGCTCAGTTGGTAGAGCACGACCTTGCCAAGGTCGGGGTCGCGAGTTCGAGTCTCGTTTCCCGCTCCAAATTGAAAACGCCACTTCGTTTGAAGTGGCGTTTTTTTTTGCTCGAATGATTGGTTCTTGGGGCGAGCTGGCTCGGCACACCTATCAATTTTACTAGTTGGCTAATGTCGTCTGGGGGCGTACAACGGCATGGCGCTACTCGTTACGAGCCCGATGTTCGTACTCGTTCCATCAGTTATTACTCTGTCGGGGGAGAATGTTGGGCGCACCTGATTTCACTCCATTCTGTCTTGAACAAGGAAGGAGCAATGACCGTGACGATCGAAAAGACGGATTTGGAAGTCCAGCTGGAGATATGTAAACGGGCGGTCGATGCTTGGAGGCGTTATGAAGAAAGTAAAGGGCAGCACCCCCCTTCGCAGGTAGAGCGACTTCGACTGGAAGCCGAGTTCTTATTTTCTTCGGCGCATCATTTTTTTAGGGGCAAGGCTGGTATTCCCCCTGACTTGCTAGATCGTGATTTGTCAGAGTGAGTTCACTTGCCCCGCTCTGGCGATTTGGGTTCCCGGCCCAGATGAGGCCGGGATGCATCTATACCAGATCAGTGAATATCACTCTGAGCAGGCTTGGCTAGCAGTTGCTTTTCTTGATGCCAATCAAACGCTTCGCCGTTCTGCTCTGCTTCGTACCGGCGCTCTTCTAGCGTCTGGTAAAGCTCCAGCTCTTCATCCGGCATGAAGTGCAGGCAGTCGCCGGCAAAGAACCACAGCAGGTCGCGCGGCACCAGGTGGGCGATCTGCGGATAGCGCTGGATCACCTGGCAGATCAGGTCCTGGCCCAGGTACTGGCTTTGCAGCGGGTCTTGCGGTAGCAGGGTGAGCAGTTCGTCGAAGCGCTCGAGGAACAGGGCGTGGCTTTCCTCCGGGACCTGTTCGGCTTCACCCAGCGCGGCCAGGATAGTGCGCAGGTGGTGAAGCAGTTGCAGGTGGTAGTCCAGGTGGGGGTTGGCCATGGCGGCGCTCCTCGGTGGTTGAAACGGGGGGCGGAGTATACGCCGGTTTTGCCCGGGCTGGCAGCGCAGCTGCCTGTGCTGACGCAATCGCGGGGCAAGCCCGCTCCCACGCACTGGGGGGCGGGCTTACTTCGCGATGCGGTCGGCGAATGCTCAGCGCACTTTGCCTGCCTCGGGCAACAACACTTCCTTGTCGAACGCATCCACATCGATCACCACCCGACGTGCCTGCTCGGCTTGATGCAGGCGTTGGCCTTCCTCCGCCTGCAGCACACCTGCTTCGATGGCGGCGTCGATCACCGATTGCCCGGCTGCCGCCTGCACCTTGCCTTCCTTGACCGCCTGATGCAGCGCCTTGTGCAAGGGGGCGGCATCGTCCAGCAGGTCACAGGCCGTCTGCAGCGCGGCCACCGGATCGCCCTCGGCCTGAGGCCTGAAGCAGCCCTCCAGCACGGCTTCCAGCGCCGGGTCGCCTTTGCGTCGGCCGATCAACGCGGCCACCTCGGCATCCAGCTCATCGCTCGGCCCGGTATGCCTACGGCCAAATGGGAACACCAGCACGCGCAGGGCGCAGCCGATGAAGCGATTGGGGAAGTTGTCGAGCAGCGCGGCGAGCGCCTTTTCCGCCTGGCCCAGGTTTTCCTCCAGCGCCCAGCGCAACAACGGGCGCAGGTGCTCGGGCGAGCCCAGGTCGTGGTAGCGCTTGAGCGCGGCGCTGGACAGGTACAGGTAGCTGAGCACATCGCCCAGCCGGGCGCTCAGGCGTTCGCGGCGCTTGAGCGCGCCGCCCAGCAGCATCATCGACAGGTCGGCCAGCAGCGCGAAGGCTGCCGCCTGGCGGTTGAGGGCGCGGAAGTAGCCCTGGCTCAGGGCGTCGCCCGGGACCTTCTCGAAATGCCCCAGGCCCAGGCCCAACACAAAGGTGCTGGCGGCATTGCCGGCGGCGAACAGGATGTGCTGCATCAGCAGGTCGTCGAATTCTTTCAGCGCCTGGTCATGGTCCTCGCGCCCGGCCAGGGCCATTTCCCTGAGCACGAACGGGTGGCAGCGGATGGCGCCCTGGCCAAAGATCATCAGGTTGCGCGAGAGGATGTTGGCGCCCTCGACGGTGATGAAGATCGGCGCGCCTTGCCAGCTGCGGCCCAGGTAGTTGTTCGGGCCCATGATGATGCCCTTGCCGCCGTGCACGTCCATGGCGTGCTGGATGCACTCGCGGCCACGCTCGGTGAGGTGGTACTTGAGGATCGCCGACAACACCGAGGGCTTTTCGCCCAGGTCCACGGCCTGGGCGGTGAGCAGGCGGGCGCTGTCCATCAGCCAGGCGTTGCCGCCGATGCGCGCCAGCGACTCCTGGATGCCCTCGAAGGCGGCCAGCGGCACGTTGAACTGTTCGCGCACGCGGGCGTACTGGCCGGTGACCAGGCTGGTGTACTTGGCCGCGCCGGTGCCGACCGCGGGCAGGGAGATGGAGCGGCCCACCGACAGGCAGTTCATCAGCATCATCCAGCCCTTGCCGAGCATTTCCTGGCCGCCGATCAGGCAGTCCAGCGGCACGAACACATCCTTGCCGCTGTTGGGCCCGTTCATGAACGCCGCGCCCAGGGGCAGGTGGCGTTGGCCGATCTCCACGCCCGGCAGGTCGGTGGGGATCAACGCCAGGCTGATGCCCAGCTCGGCCTGCTCACCCAGCAGGTGCTCGGGGTCGTAGGCCTTGAAAGCCAGGCCCAGCAGGGTGGCCACCGGGCCGAGGGTGATGTAGCGCTTCTCCCAGTTCAGGCGCAGGCCGATGACTTCCTCGCCTTGCCACTGGCCTTTGCAGATGACGCCGGTATCGGGCATGGCGCCGGCGTCGGAGCCGGCCAGGGGGCCTGTGAGGGCGAAGCAGGGGATATCGTCGCCGCGGGCCAGGCGCGGCAGGTAGTGGTTGCGTTGCGCCTCGGTGCCGTAGTGCAGCAGCAGCTCGGCCGGGCCCAGGGAGTTGGGCACCATCACCGTGGAGGCCAGGTCGCCGCTGCGGGTGGCCAGCTTCATCGCCACCTGCGAGTGGGCGTAGGCCGAGAAACCCTTGCCGCCGTATTCCTTGGGGATGATCAGGGCGAAGAAGCCGTGCTGCTTGATGAAATCCCAGGCCTGCGGCGGCAGGTCGAGGTCCTGGCCGATCTGCCAGTCGCTGACCATGGCGCACAGTTGCTCGGTGGGGCCGTCAATGAAGGCCTGTTCTTCCTCGCTGAGCTTGGGCGCGGGGTAGTCAAGCAGGGTGTCCCAGTCGGGGCGGCCGCTGAACAGGTGGCCGTCCCACCATACGGTGCCGGCATCGATGGCTTCGCGCTCGGTGGGCGACATCGGCGGCAGGGTGCGCTGGAACCAGCTGAACATCGGCGTGGTGAACAGCTTACGGCGCAGCTCCGGCAGGGCGAAGAAGGCCGCCTTGGCGGCGATCACTACCCAGATCAGCGCCAGCAGCCAGCCTGGCGCGGTGCTGAAGATGCCCATCAGCAGGGTATAGGCGGCGATGGCCACGAGGATCTGCAGGGGCGCCAGGCGCCGGTGCAGGAGATACGCGGCGCCAAGCACCAGGACCAGCAACCACAACAGCAACATGATTCTTCCTCCTTGGAAGCGGGCGTTAGGCCGACCCACAGAGCTTAGACGCGCTGGGGCGGATGGCCTGCTTAGAAGACTGACCGGGTTCTGTAGCGGGAGTTCGGTGGTGTTGATGGATCCCGGGGCTGCTGCACAGCCCTTTTCGCCGGCAAGCCGGCTCCCACAGGGGCTACGCTGGCCTGCTCTTTGTGGGAGCCGGCTTCTCGTGGCGACGAACCGCGGCGAAAGGGCCGCAAAGCGGCCCCCCAGGATCATTTACTGCTGTTCAACCCCAGCTCCATGTCATCGATCAGCGCCTTGGCCATGGCGCTGAGGATGCGCGCCGAGCTGCCGGCCAGCAGGTCGCCCTCCATTTCCGCCTCGCAGGTCAGGTGGCGAATGCAGCCGAGCAGCACCGACAGCTCGCTGAAGGCATCCTCGAAGGTCACGCCCGGCTCGACCTTGAACAGGTCCAGGCAGGTGGTGCGGCCTGCGGTATGGCCGCGGCTCATGGCTGCACCTGTGGCTTGTGCTCGAGCAGGGCGCAGGCGAGCTGGCCGAGGTAGTCGCTGGCGGTGAACAGGCGGTCCTGGGTTTCGCCGGGCTCGGTCTTGAAGTAGATGTCGAGGACGTCGGACATGGCGGTGGCCACTTCGACGGCGGCGGACATGGCTTCTTCGCGGGTGAGGGTGGGGCGGATGCTGATGAAGGGGCCGAGGCGGGGTGGGTCTGGGACGATTTTTTTCATGGTAGAGAGTCCTATGCGGTCAATGAAAACCGCCATTCAGGTCCTTTCTCACGAGGTCAGGGTGGCGGCCGTGTACGAGGTGAGAAAACCGGGACATAGGACAAACCCGGTCAGACCGAAGTCTGCCCGCACACGGCCACCATTACGAAGCCGCTGGTTGTCATATGTAGTCGGGTTTCTCACGCCCGGTCACCAAATGTGGCGACCCGGTGAAGGTATCCCTGGGGTATTTCCCCGACAACGCGGCGGCTTCCGGCAAGCGCGTAGGATAGTTCCCAAGCTTTGCTGGCTGAAGCATTTGGTTTCAGGTTCGGAAATATCTGACAGATCGCGGGGGCCGCTGGCACCGCCCAACGCTTGGAGTAGACTGTCCCACCTCCCGCATTCATAAGGACGTTGCCATGCTGAAGATCTGGGGCCGCAAGAATTCGAGCAATGTGCGCAAGGCGTTGTGGATCGCCCACGAGCTGGGCCTGGACTTCGAGTCCATCGATGCCGGCGGCGCCTTCGGCGTGGTCAACGAACCGCACTACCGGGCCCTGAACCCCAACGGCCTGGTGCCCATGCTCGAAGACGGCGACCTGGTGCTGTGGGAGTCCAACACCATCGTGCGCTACCTGTGCGCCGAATACGGTGCAGAGCAGGGCTGGTACCTGGACGACCCGCGCCAGCGCGCCCTGGCGGACAAGTGGATGGACTGGGCCACCTCGTCCTTCGCCGGCCCCTTCCGCCCGCTGTTCTGGGGCCTGCTGCGCACCGCAGAGGACCAGCGCGACTGGGTGGCGATCAACGCCGCGCACAAGCAATGCGCCCAGTTGCTGGCCATCGCCGACGAGACCCTGGCCCAGCAGCCGTACCTCTCCGGCGCGCAGATCGGCATGGGCGACATCCCATTGGGCAGCTTCATCTACGCCTGGTTCGAAATGCCGATTGAACGCCCGGCCATGTATCACCTCGAAGCCTGGTACGCGCGTCTCAAGCAACGCCCGGCCTACCAGGCGGCGGTGATGACCGCCCTGACGTGACGCCACTTCGATAGTCACTATCGATACATGTGACTGTACTTGTGCGGCCGGGCCTTGCACCATGGCCGCACTCACTGCGCCAGTGTCTTTACCTGGCGTGTCCCGAACCTTTTTCATCGGTACCTGACCCGCCATGAGTTCCGCCCTGTCCATTCGACAGCTGACCAAGACCTACGGCAACGGCTTCCAGGCCCTCAAGGGCATCGACCTGGACGTTGCCGAAGGCGACTTCTTCGCCTTGCTCGGCCCCAACGGCGCCGGCAAGTCCACCACCATCGGCATTCTCTCGACCCTGGTGAACAAGACCAGCGGCACGGTCAACGTGTTCGGCAACGACCTGGACCGCTCGCCCGCGGCGCTCAAGCGCTGCCTGGGCGTGGTGCCCCAGGAGTTCAACTTCAACCAGTTCGAGAAGACCTTCGACATCGTCGTCACCCAGGCCGGCTACTACGGCATCCCGCCCAAGGTGGCCAAGGAGCGCGCCGAGCAGTACCTCACGCAGCTGGGCCTGTGGGACAAGCGCGACGTGCCCTCGCGCTCGCTGTCCGGCGGCATGAAGCGCCGGCTGATGATCGCCCGGGCGCTGATCCACGAGCCGCGCCTGCTGATCCTCGACGAGCCGACTGCGGGGGTGGACATCGAACTGCGCCGTTCGATGTGGAGCTTCCTCACCGAGCTCAACCAGAAAGGCATCACCATCATCCTCACCACCCACTACCTCGAAGAGGCCGAGCAGCTGTGCCGCAACATCGGCATCATCGACCACGGCACCATCGTCGAGAACACCAGCATGCGCCAGCTGCTGGGCAAGCTGCACGTCGAGACCTTCGTCCTCGACCTCAAGCGCGACCTGCCCGCCGCCCCTGAGCTGCAGGGCTACCCGTGCCGGTTGATCACCCCGCACACGCTGGAGGTGCAGGTGGACAAGGATATCGGCATCACCGCGCTGTTCGGCCAGCTGGCGCTGAAGAACATCGAGGTGCAGAGCCTGCGCAACAAGACCAACCGACTCGAGGAGCTGTTCGTGTCCCTGGTGGAAAAGAACCTGTCGAAGGTGGCCGTATGAGTGTGGAACTGCGCACCAACTGGGTCGCCCTGAACACCATCGTCTACCGCGAAGTGCGGCGCTTCCTGCGCATCTGGCCGCAGACCCTGCTGCCGCCGGCGATCACCATGGTCCTGTACTTCGTGATCTTCGGTAACCTGATCGGCCGGCAGATCGGCGACATGGGTGGCTTCACCTACATGGAGTACATCGTGCCGGGGCTGATCATGATGTCGGTGATCACCAACTCCTATGGCAACGTGGTGTCGAGCTTCTTCGGCAGCAAGTTCCAGCGCTCCATCGAGGAGCTGATGGTGTCGCCGGTGTCGCCGCACACCATCCTGGTCGGCTATGTGCTGGGCGGCGTGTTGCGCGGCTTGGCGGTGGGGGTGATCGTGACGTTCCTGTCGCTGTTCTTCACCCATCTGCAGGTGCACCACCTGGGGGTGACAGTCATCGTGGTATTGCTGACCGCGACCATCTTCTCGCTGCTGGGCTTCGTCAACGCGGTGTTCGCCCGCAACTTCGACGATATCTCGATCATCCCGACCTTTGTGCTGACACCGCTGACCTACCTGGGCGGGGTGTTCTACTCGATCAACCTGCTGCCGCCGTTCTGGCAGACCGTGTCGCTGGCAAACCCGGTGTTGCACATGGTCAACTCGTTCCGCTACGGCATCCTAGGGGTGTCGGATATCAGTATTGGCACGGCGATCAGCTTCATGCTGGTGGCCACCGCGGTGCTCTACCTGCTGTGCGTGCGCCTGCTGGTCAGCGGCCGCGGCATGCGCGCCTGAGCCCCCTGAGCCCTGGTTGGGGTTGGCTGAGCAGCGACACTGGCGCCGGCGCCACTGCCGGCCCACCCACCAGCGCCAGTAGCCCATGGTGGTGAAGTAGGCGAGCACGCCCAGCACCACCCCGCACACCACCGAGCCGAGCAGGAACGGTTGCCAGATCGTCGCCAGTTGCTCGGTGACCCAGTCGACGGTGATCGACTCGGGCAGCGTGCGTGGCGGCACCTGTAGCAGCCAGGCACCGGTCATGTAGGTGACGAAGAACACCGGCGGCATGGTCAGCGGGTTGGTCAACCACACCAGGCTCACCGCGATCGGCAGGTTGCCGCGCACGGGAATGGCCAGCGCGGCGGCCAGCAACATCTGCATGGGGATGGGAATGAGCGCGGCGAACAGGCCGACGCCCATGGCCCGCGCCACCGAATGGCGATTCAGGTGCCAGAGGTTGGGGTCGTGCAGCAGCTTGCCGAAAAAGCGTAAGGACTTGTGTTCGCGGATGCTGGTCGGGTCCGGCATGTAGCGTTTGAACAGACGGCGCGGCATGTGGGCTCCCGGCAGGGTTGAAGGGCGTCAGTATGCCCTGATTGAAACGCAGCCTCGTTCAGAGTTTGTGACAATTGATTAGCAGGGTTTTCCCGCCAATCGGCTAAGCCTCAGGGGTCGTGATCGCTTCTGGAGCTCTATCTCATGCGCACAGGGATGCTGGCGCTGGTGCTCGGGCTGTTGAGCCTGCGTTTGTTACCTGCCTTGCCACCGGTCGGATGGCTGATTCCATTGCTGTTGCTGGCCTTGGCCTGCCTGCGCACGCGGGCCTGGCCGCTGGGCTGGTTTGTGCTGGGTGGCTGCTGGGCCTGCTGGTCGGCGCAGCAGGCGCTGGATGATCGCCTGGCCCCGGCGCTGGATGGCCGCACGCTGTGGCTGGAGGGGCAGGTGGTGGGGCTGCCGACCCGCACGGGGCGCGGTGTGCGGTTCGAGCTGGAGCATCCTGAGTCGCGCCGGGCGCAATTGCCCAGGCGCCTGCAACTGAGCTGGTTCGCCGGGCCTGAATTGCGCGCCGGTGAGCGCTGGCGCCTGGCGGTGAACCTGCGCCAGCCCCACGGGCTGCTCAACCCCCATGGCCCGGATCGCGAAGCGCTGTTGCTGGCCCGGGGTATCGGTGCCACAGGCTCGGTCAAGGCCGGCGAGCGGGTCGGGCAGGCCACGGTGGGCTGGCGCGATGCCGTGCGCCAGCGGTTGATGAACGTGGATGCCCGTGGGCGCGAGGCGGCGCTGGCGGCCCTGGTGCTGGGCGATGGCGCCGGGCTGGCGCGCGAAGACTGGCAGACCCTGCAGGCCACCGGCACGGTGCATCTGTTGGTGATCTCCGGCCAGCATATCGGGCTGTTGGCCGGGCTGGTGTACGGCCTGGTCGCGGGCCTGGCGCGGCTGGGCGCCTGGCCATCGCGCTGGCCGTGGCTGCCCTGGGCCTGTGGCCTGGCCATGGCCGCGGCGTTGGGCTACGGCTGGTTGGCCGGGTTTGGCGTGCCGGTGCAGCGGGCCTGCCTGATGCTGGCGGTGGTGTTGCTCTGGCGCCTGCGCTTCAGGCACCTGGGGGCCGCCTTGCCGCTGCTGTTGGCGTTGTCGGGGGTGTTGCTGATCAATCCATTGGCCAGCCTGCTGCCGGGTTTCTGGCTGTCGTTTGCCGCGGTTGGCGTGCTGATGCTGTGCTTCTCTGCCCGGCTCGGCGCCTGGCGACCCTGGCAGGCCTGGAGCCGCGCCCAGTGGGTGATCGCCGTGGGCCTGTTGCCGGTGCTGCTGGCGCTGGGGCTGCCGGTCAGCCTGACGGCGCCGCTGGCCAACCTGCTGGCGGTGCCCTGGATCAGTTTCGCGGTGTTGCCGCTGGCCCTGCTTGGCACGGCGGCGTTGCCGCTGCCAGGGGTAGGGGAGGGGCTGTTGTGGCTGGCGGGGCTTTCGCTGGATGGGCTGTTTCACCTGCTCGCGCAGCTTGCGGGGCAGTGGCCGGCATGGCTGCCCGAACCGTTGCCGCCGTGGGCCTGGCTGTTGGTCGCGCTGGGCGCGCTGTTGTTGCTGCTGCCTCGGGGCGTGCCGTTGCGCTTGCCGGGCGCGGTGATGCTGGTGGTCTTGTGGGCGCCGCGCGAGCAGGTGCCCCACGGGCAGGTGCAGGTGTGGCAGCTGGATGTCGGCCAGGGCCTGGCGGTACTGCTGCGTACCCGTCATCACGCGCTGTTGTACGACGCCGGGCCTGCCCACGGCGACAGTGACCTGGGCGAGAGCGTGGTGCTGCCAACCTTGCGCAGGCTGGGGGTGAGGCACCTGGACCTGATGCTGGTCAGCCATGGCCACGCCGATCATGCCGGCGGGGCGTCGGCAGTGCGTAGGGGGCTGCCGGTGACGCGGGTGCTGGCGGGGGAGGTTGCCGGGCTTGCGCCTGCCGCGCTGTGCGACAGTGGTGAGCGCTGGCGCTGGGATGGGGTCGATTTCGAGCTGTGGCATTGGCCGCAGGGTGCCTCCAGCAATGACCGCTCCTGCGTGCTGCGGGTGGTGGCCAATGGCGAGCGCCTGCTGCTGGCCGGCGACATGGAGGCCGGGGCGGAGCGGGCTTGGCTGGCGGCCAGCGAGGATCCGCGTGTCGACTGGCTGCAGGCGCCGCACCACGGCAGCCGCACGTCGTCCACCGAACCGTTCATCAAGGCGCTGGCGCCACGCGGGGTGATGATTTCGCGGGGGCGCAGCAACGGCTTCGGGCATCCGCACGAGCAGGTGATCGAGCGCTATCGGCGGCATGGGATCAGCATCCATGACACTGCGCTGGCGGGAGCGCTGAGTTTGCGCCTGGGGAGTCAGGGTGCAGCGGTAGGGGTGCGCGCAGAGCGCAGGTTCTGGCGGGAGGGCGAATGACGCCATTGCGGGGCAAGCCCGCTCCCACGGCTGCCATGCGATGGGTGATTCCCTGACCTCCGGCAGATGAGCCCCAGGCGGTCCTATGGTAGAGTGGCGGCCTTTTTCCGAGGGGATGCTTACTGTGTGGGAATTGGTCAAGTCCGGTGGCTGGATGATGCTGCCGATCATCCTGAGCTCCATCGCTGCCATGGCAATCGTCGGCGAGCGCCTGTGGACTTTGCGCGCCAGCCGTGTCACCCCGCCGCACCTGCTGGGCCAGGTATGGATGTGGATCAAGGACAAGCAACTCACCAGTGACAAGCTCAAGGCGCTGCGCGCCGATTCGCCGCTGGGCGAGATCCTCGCCGCGGGCCTGGCCAACTCGCGCCATGGCCGCGAGATCATGAAAGAGTGCATCGAAGAGGCCGCCTCGCGGGTCATCCACGAGCTGGAGCGCTACATCAGCACCCTCGGCACCATCGCCGCCATGGCCCCGCTGCTGGGCCTGCTGGGCACCGTGCTGGGCATGATCGACATCTTCAGCGCCTTCATGGGCTCGCAGATGACCGCCAATGCCGCCGTGCTGGCTGGTGGTATTTCCAAGGCCCTGGTCACTACCGCGGCCGGCCTGATGGTCGGCATTCCGGCGGTGTTCTTCCACCGCTTCCTGCTACGCCGCATCGATGAGCTGGTGGTGGGCATGGAGCAGGAGGCGATCAAGCTGGTCGAGGTGTTGCAGGGCGACCGCGAAGTGGAAGTGGCCGGAGGCAAGGCGTGAAGTTCCGGCGCAATCGCCAGCGCGAGAACGTCGACATCAACCTGGCGTCGTTGATCGACGTGGTGTTCGTGCTGCTGCTGTTCTTCGTGGTCACCACCACTTTCACCCGCGAGACCCAGCTGCGTGTCGAGTTGCCTGAAGCAAGCAGTGCCGCGCCCGCGCAGCCCGATGATGGCAAGCTGATCGAAGTCACCATCAGTGCCGACGGCGTGTACTCGGTGAACAACCACCTGCTGCCCAAGAGCGACCTGGCCACCCTGACCGAAGCCATCGAGAAGGAGTCCGGCGGTGACATCACCCTGCCGCTGGCGATCAGCGCCGACGGCAAGACCCCGCACCAGGCTGTGATCACCGCAATGGACGCGGCCGGCAAGCTCGGCTTCAGCAAGTTGCGCATGACCACCGTCGAGGCCGCGCAGGGCAATCCCTGATGGCCTTCGCCGACCGTCTGCTCGCTGCCTGGTATGCCGGGCACCCGGCGCTGGCCCTGCTGCGCCCGCTGGAGGCGCTGTACCGCCGCGTGGTGACGCGCAAACGAGCGCGCTTCCTCAGCGGCACCAGCCCCAGCTACCGCGCCCCGGTGCCCGTGATCGTGGTGGGCAATATCACCGTGGGCGGTACCGGCAAGACACCGATGATCCTCTGGCTGATCGAGCACTGCCGCCGGCAGGGGCTGAAGGTCGGTGTGGTCAGCCGTGGCTACGGCGCCAAGCCGCCGCAGTATCCCTGGCGTGTCGCCGCCGACCAGCTCGCCGAGCAGGCCGGTGACGAGCCTTTGCTGATCGTCCAGCGCACCGGCGTGCCGCTGGTGATCGACCCCGACCGCTCCCGCGCCGTGCAGGCGCTGCTGGCCAGCGACGCGCCGGACCTGATCCTGTGCGACGACGGCATGCAGCACTACCGCCTGGCCCGCGACCTGGAGCTGGTACTGATCGACGCCGCCCGTGGCCTGGGCAACCGTCGCTGCCTGCCGGCCGGCCCGTTGCGCGAGCCCGCCGAGCGCCTGGCCGAGGCCGACGCGGTGCTGTTCAACGGCGCCGAGGCCGACCGTGACGGTGGCTTTGCCTTCCGCCTGCAGCCGTCGGCGCTGATCAACCTGCGCAGCGGCGAGCGCCGCGAGCTCGACCTGTTTCCCGCTGGCCAGGCGCTGCACGCCGTGGCCGGCATCGGTAATCCGCAACGTTTCTTCAACACCCTGCTGGGGCTACACTGGCAGCCGGTGCCGCACCCCTTTGCCGACCATGCGCCGTACAGCCGCGAAGTGCTGTCGTTCAGCCCGCCGCTGCCGTTGGTGATGACCGAGAAGGATGCGGTGAAATGCCGGCCGTTCGCTGCTGACGACTGGTGGTACCTGGCGGTCGACGCCGTTCCATCGCAGGCGTTCGTTGCCTGGTTCGACGCCGAGCTCGATCGCCTGCTGCCTGGCCGTCCCCGGCCCTGAGCCTTTTTCAATTTCCGTTTCAAGGAAGCTCCCATGGACACCAAACTGCTCGATATCCTGGCCTGCCCGATCACCAAGGGCCCGCTCAAGCTCAGCGCCGACAAGACCGAGCTGATCAGCAAGGGCGCGGGCCTGGCCTATCCGATTCGCGATGGCATCCCGGTGATGCTGGAAAGCGAGGCGCGCACCCTGACCGACGACGAGCGCCTGGACAAATGAGCCTGGACTTCACCGTGGTGATCCCCGCCCGGCTGCGCTCCACGCGCCTGCCGGGCAAGCCGCTGCTGGCGATTGCCGGCAAGCCGATGGTCCAGCATGTGTGGGAGCAGGCGCGCAAGAGCGGCGCCAGCCGCGTGGTCATCGCCACCGACGATGCCAGCATCGTCGAGGCCTGCCAGGCGTTCGGCGCCGAAGTGCTGCTGACCCGCGCCGACCACGAGTCGGGCACCGACCGCTTGGCCGAAGTGGCTGCCCAGCTGGGCCTGGCCGCCGATGCCATCGTGGTCAATGTGCAAGGTGACGAGCCGCTGATTCCGCCGGTGATCATCGATCAGGTGGCGGCCAACCTCGCCGCGCACCCCGAGGCCGGCATCGCCACCTTGGCCGAGCCGATCCATGCGCCGGAAACCATCTTCAACCCTAACGCGGTGAAAGTGGTCAGCGACAAGAACGGCCTGGCCCTGACCTTCAGCCGCGCCCCATTGCCATGGGCCCGCGACGCGTTTGCCAAGGACCGTGAGCGCTTGCCCGAAGGCGTGCCGTACCGCCGCCATATCGGCATGTACGCCTACCGCGTGGGATTCCTTCAGGACTTCGTCGCCTGGGGCCCGTGCTGGCTGGAGCAGACCGAGTCGCTGGAGCAGCTGCGTGCCCTGTGGCATGGCGTGCGCATCCATGTTGCCGATGCCATCGAGGCCCCGGCCGTGGGCGTGGACACCCCTGAAGACCTGGAGCGCGTACGGCGCTTGCTGGAGGCCTGATGCGCGTTCTGTTCGTCTGCCTCGGCAATATCTGCCGCTCGCCGACTGCCGAAGGCGTGCTGCGCCATCAGCTCGAGGCCGCAGGGTTGGGTGATGTGGTGCACGTCGCCTCCGCCGGTACCGGCGACTGGCATGTGGGCAAGGCCCCCGACAGCCGTACCTGCAAGGCCGCGCTGGCCCGTGGCTACGACCTGTCGCGTCAGCGCGCCCAGCAGGTCAAGGCGGCGCATTTCGCCGAGTACGACCTGGTTCTGGCCATGGACAAGAGCAACCTGGGCAATTTGCAGGCGTTGCGCCCACACAACGCCAAGGGCGAGCTCGACCTGTTCCTGCGCCGCTATGGCGCGGCCCTGGACGAAGTGCCGGACCCTTACTACGGCGGTGCCGAAGGCTTCGAGCAGGTCCTGGACCTGATCGAGGCGGCGTGCCGTGAGCTGGTCGTGGAAATCAAGGGGCGGTTATGACGGCGCACTGGCAGGAGCGGGTATCGCTCAAGCCCTACAACACTTTCGGTATCGACGTCAGTGCCCGCTACTTCACCCAGGCCCACGACGACGACGAAGCGCGCCAGGCACTGGCCCAGGCCGCCGAGCGGCAGGTGCCGGTGCTGGTCATTGGTGGTGGCAGCAACTTGCTGCTATCCCGCGATGTCGACGCCCTGGTGCTGCACATGGCCAGCCGTGGGCGGCGCCTGCTCAGCGATGACGGTGAGCGCGTGGTGGTCGAAGCCGAGGCCGGCGAGCCCTGGCATCCGTTCGTGCAGTGGAGCCTCGACCAGGGCCTGTGCGGGCTGGAGAACCTCAGCCTGATCCCCGGCACCGTCGGCGCTGCGCCGATGCAGAACGTCGGCGCCTATGGCGTGGAGATCAAGGACGTGTTCGCTGGCTTGACCGCGCTGGACCGCGAGACCGGCGAACTGCGTGACTTCTCGCTGGAGGCGTGCGGTTTCGGTTATCGCGACAGCCTGTTCAAGCGCAATCCGGGCCGCTGGCTGATCCTGCGCGTGCGCTTTGCGCTGAGCCGGTCGTTGCAGGCGCACCTGGACTACGGCCCGGTGCGTCAGCGCCTGGCGGAGCAGGGTATCGAGCAGCCCACCGCGCAGGCGATCAGCGATGCGATCTGCAGTATCCGTCGGGAAAAGCTGCCGGACCCGGCTGCGCTGGGTAACGCCGGGAGCTTCTTCAAGAATCCTGTGGTGCCTGCTGCACTGGCCGAGCATATTCGTGCCGAGCATCCTGGCGTGGTGGCTTATCCGCAGGCCGATGGCCAGGTGAAGCTGGCGGCCGGCTGGTTGATCGAGCAGGCGGGGTGGAAAGGTTATCGCGATGGTGATGCTGGTGTGCACCGTTTGCAGTCGCTGGTACTGGTGAACTACGGCCAGGCGAGCGGGGCGCAGTTGCATGGGCTGGCTCGGCGGATCCAGGCGGATATCCTTGAGCGCTTTGGGGTCGAGCTGGAGATGGAGCCGAACCTGTACTGATGGGCTGGCCCTATCGCGGGGCAAGCCCGCTCCCACGCCATAATCACATGCCTGCTCAGGCGTAGGATGGTGGCGTAGGAGCGGCCGCACCGCCCGGATCACCAGCAGAGCCGCTACCATCCCGGCAAAGAAAAAGCCCCGCCAGTTCGCACTGGCGGGGCTTTTTCATTCAGCCGAGGCTATCAACCGTGATGAGGCTTGTGCTCATCGGCGGTCTCCAGCGCTTGCGCAGGGGCGGCTTCGGCAGCGGCCTGGGCGGCAGCGGCGGCGGCTGCTTCGGCTTCACGCTTGCGGCGACGCACTTCACGTGGGTCGTTCGGGGCGCGGCCGTTGGCCAGCATCGCCGAAGGCGCTTCGACCGGGGCCGGTGCTTCCACGGGCGCCTGCTCGGCAACGATCGGCGCAGGCTCGGCGGCGTGTGCTTCAGCCACTTGCGGCTGGGCCTCGACCACTGGCTCGACGACCGCTACAGGCTGCTCGGCTACCGGGGCTTCGACCACGGTGGCTTCGACTACCTGCGGCTGCTCGATTTCACCGGCTTCCACGGCAGGGGTCTCCACCGCCTCGGCCGCGACGGCAGGCTGCTCGGCAGGGGCTTCTTCGACCACTGGCTGCGGCGCTACTTCGACCACTGGTTCGATGCTCGGCTCAACGGCGACCACTGGCTCGCTGACCGGTTGCTCGACCACCGGGGCGATGGCGACCTGCTCGGCCACGACCTCGGTGATTTCCACCTGGGTTTCGGCGACAGCGGCGCTGGCGCGCTCGGCCTGCTGATTGGCTTGGGCTTCGGCATCGGCACTGATGTTGCTGGTGGCCACGGCGGCGATGACGGCAGTGCCGGCGGCCAGTTCAGCGCCCAGCTCGGTGGCCTGGTGCTGTTGTGGCTGCTGCTCTTCGCCGGCGTCTTCGTCGCCTTCGATCAGCTCGCCATTGGCGTTGCGCTGGCGCTCACGACGGTTGCTGCGACGACGCTGGCCACGGGAGCGGCGGCGCGGACGCTCGCCATCGGTGCCTTCCTGTTCGTCCTGCAGCAGTTCGTCGTTCGGCAGTTGCTCTTCGGCGAGCTCGGCGGCCTGTTCGACGGCCTGCGCCTCAGGGCGCAGCTGGCGCTCTTCACGCGGAGCGCGTTCGTCACGTGGCGCACGCTCTTCACGAGGGGCGCGTTCTTCACGAGGGGCGCGTTCTTCACGCGGTGCACGCTCTTCGCGTGGGGCGCGTTCTTCACGTGGCGCACGCTCTTCACGTGGTGCACGTTCTTCACGCGGCGCGCGCTCTTCGCGAGGGGCACGTTCTTCACGTGGTGCACGCTCTTCACGGGCTACACGTTCCTCACGTGGCGCACGCTCTTCACGTGGGGCGCGTTCTTCGCGGGCGGCCGGGGCCGGTGCGGCATCCAGCGGCTCGCGCAATTCGCGCACGCGCTCTTCGCGGTTGCCACGGCGGTCTTCGCGCGGCTGGCGCTGACGCTCTTCGCGTGGGGCGCGTTCTTCACGCGGTGCACGTTCTTCGCGTGGCTGACGCTCTTCACGCGGGGCGCGCTCGCTGCGTTCTTCACGCGGCTTGCGGTCTTCCTCGCGGCGGCCATTGCGGTTGCGGCTCTGCTGGCGACCGTTGCGGCGCTCTTCGTTGCGTGGCGAGCGCTCGGTGGCCGGTTTTTCGGTGGTGACGGCCGGTGCGGCGGCAGGCTCTTCCTTGCCGGCGAACAGGCTGACCAGCGACTTGACCAAGCCCTTGAACAGGCTTGGCTCCGGTACGCTCGGCGCAGGCGCCGCGGGTGCGGCTGGCTGTTCTTCGACGGCGGTTGGTACCGGTGCGTTGGCGCGGGCCGGCGCGGTCTTCACCGCGGCTTCCTGGCGTACCAGGGTGCGGGTGGCGGTCGGCAGCGGCGCTTCTTCAGTCTCGGCCGAGGCGATTTCGTAGCTGGACTGGTTGTTCAGCACGTCCGGGTTGTCGTCGCGCAGGCGCTGGACTTCGAAGTGCGGGGTTTCCAGGTGATCGTTCGGCAGGATGATGATGCGCGCGCGAGTACGCAGTTCGATCTTGGTGATCGAGTTGCGTTTCTCGTTGAGCAGGAAAGCGGCCACCGGGATCGGCACCTGGGCGCGCACCTCGGCGGTGCGGTCCTTCAGGGCTTCTTCCTCGATCAGGCGCAGGATCGCCAGCGACAGCGACTCGACGTCACGGATGATGCCGGTGCCCGAGCAGCGCGGGCAGACGATGCCGCTGCTCTCGCCCAGCGATGGGCGCAGGCGCTGGCGGGACATTTCCAGCAGGCCGAAGCGCGAGATGCGGCCGACCTGCACACGGGCGCGGTCGGCCTCGAGGCATTCGCGCACGCGCTCTTCGACGGCGCGCTGGTTCTTCGCCGGGGTCATGTCGATGAAGTCGATGACGATCAGGCCGCCGATGTCACGCAGACGCAGCTGGCGGGCGATTTCCTCGGCCGCTTCCAGGTTGGTCTGCAGGGCGGTTTCCTCGATGTCGCTGCCTTTGGTGGCGCGCGCCGAGTTGATGTCGATGGACACCAGGGCTTCGGTCGGGTCGATCACGATCGAGCCGCCGGACGGCAGGTCGACCACGCGCTGGAAGGCGGTTTCGATCTGGCTTTCGATCTGGAAGCGGTTGAACAGCGGCACCACCTGGCGGATGAAGGTCAGGGCTTCTTCCTGGGCGTCGATGCTGTCGATCAGTACTTCGCCGATGTCCTGGCGCAGGTAGTCGCGGATGGCGCGGATGATGACGTTGCTTTCCTGGTAGATCAGGAACGGCGCGGTACGGTCCAGCGAGGCTTCCTTGATGGCGGTCCACAGCTGCAGCAGGTAGTCGAGGTCCCACTGCATTTCTTCGCTGCTGCGGCCCAGGCCCGCGGTGCGCACGATCAGGCCCATGTCGCCCGGAACGGTCAGGCCGTTCAGCGCTTCACGCAGCTCGTTGCGCTCTTCGCCTTCGATGCGGCGGGAGATGCCGCCGGCGCGCGGGTTGTTGGGCATCAGCACCAGGTAGCGGCCGGCCAGGCTGATGAAGGTGGTCAGGGCGGCGCCTTTGTTGCCGCGCTCTTCCTTCTCGACCTGGACGATGACTTCCTGGCCTTCGCTCAGGACTTCCTTGATGTTGACCCGGCCTTCAGGGGCTTTCTTGAAGTATTCGCGGGAGATTTCCTTCAGCGGCAGGAAGCCGTGACGTTCGGAGCCGAAGTCGACGAAGGCGGCTTCAAGGCTGGGCTCGATCCGGGTGATCTTGCCTTTGTAGATGTTGGCCTTTTTCTGCTCACGGGCACCGGACTCGATGTCCAGGTCGTAGAGGCGTTGGCCGTCCACCAGGGCTACACGCAACTCTTCGGGTTGAGTTGCGTTAATCAGCATTCTTTTCATGTTGTACCGTCGGTTTCCGGGCTGCCGGAAACGGCGTTCGGCACACACGACGTCTCATGGTCGGTGCCAAGGTGCGCAAAGGGTGGCCGGGCCACCCCCGTGTCGAGCGACGTTCGGCACCAGCCGGTTGCCCAGCCTGCCGTTGTCGCGACGACGCGTCCTGTTTGCTGCGGTGCCAACAAGGCCCCGGTGGCTTCGAATGGAGATCGAATCAACCAAGCGGGCCTTGTGCACTCAGTCAGGAGGAGGAATCAACCTTCAGCCGTGGACGCCCGGGGGCATCTGTTCAGGACCTTATCCGCTCGCCAGCCGTCAGTGGGCTGGTGGCCGGACGCGGTGCTACACGGTCCGAGGGCTGTGCATCTCCACCCTGCACGTATCCCTGATAATTCGGGTGCTGCCGCGCGCTGAATCCGCAACGGGTTGCATTTTTCGCCACTGCAGGTACTGCACTGGCGCCATTCATGTCCAAGGCAGGTATTTCCGAAGCATTCGCCGTGCGTTGCGTGGAAGCGACTCGCGGGCAGAGGTGCTGCGAAAAGAATCGGGTAAGCAGGTGAAACACCGCGCTTGTCGTTTTTTTTCGGTCTTCTCTACACGGCGCTGGTGGCGATTCCAGGCAATTCGGTAAACTGGCGAAAACCCCGTAGGACGGCCTCGCGTCCTGGAGAATTGCGTTGGTCAGGGCCGGCTCAAAGCCTGGTGCCGCTGGCCTGCCGCTTTTGGCGGCGTTCGCGACTATAGCAGCAATGATTAAGTGCTTCAATTCCATAAAAAATTGTTATGATCCCGCAATGACGACCAATACCCCTCCGACTTCCGGCGTACAGCTGATCGAAGTCGCGCCGGAGCTTGCCGGCCAACGCATCGATAATTTCCTCATCACGGCCCTCAAGGGCGTGCCCAAGACCTTGGTCTACCGCATCCTGCGCAAGGGTGAAGTGCGGGTGAACAAAGGTCGGGTAAAGCCTGAGTACAAGATCCAGGCCGGCGATATCGTGCGGGTACCGCCCGTCCGCCTGCCGGAGCGTGACGAGCCGGCGCCGGTGGCTCAGGGCTTGCTGCAACGCCTTGAGGCGGCCATTGTCTACGAAGACAAGGCGTTGATCGTGATGAACAAGCCGTCCGGCATTGCCGTGCATGGCGGCAGCGGCCTGAGCTTTGGCGTGATCGAAGCGCTGCGCCAGCTGCGCCCGGACGCCAAGGAGCTGGAGCTGGTACACCGCCTGGACCGCGACACCTCCGGCCTGCTGATGATCGCCAAGAAGCGCAGCATGCTGCGCCACCTGCATGCCGCCCTGCGTGGCGATGGCGTCGACAAGCGCTACATGGCGCTGGTGCGCGGCCACTGGCCGACCTCGAAGAAGCAGGTAAACGCCCCGTTGCTCAAGAGCAACCTGCGCTCCGGCGAGCGCATGGTCGAAGTGAACGAAGAGGGCAAGGAAGCGTTGACCCTGTTCCGCGTGCTGCGCCGCTTTGGCGAGTTCGCCACCATTGTCGAGGCCCGTCCGATCACTGGGCGTACCCACCAGATCCGCGTGCACACCCTGCATGCCGGGCACATGATTGCCGGTGACAGCAAGTACGGTGACGAAGACTTCAGTCGCGAAATTCGCGAGTTGGGGGGCAAGCGCCTGTTCCTGCATGCCTATGCGCTGACCGTGCCGCTGCCGGACGGTGGTGAGCTGAAGCTTGAAGCGCCTGTGGATGAAGTCTGGGCGAAAACCATTGAACGTCTGAGTGCGTCCTGATCCATGAATAAAGGCTATGAGCTACTGATCTTCGACTGGGACGGTACCCTGGCCGATTCCATCGGGCGTATTGTCGAGGCCATGAATGCCGCCGCCGAGCGTGCCGGCGAGGCGCCCAGCCAGGACGACGCGGTCAAGGGCATCATCGGTCTGGCCCTGGGTGAGGCGATCCATACCCTGTACCCGCACCTGGCGCCTGTGCAGGTCGAGCGCTTCCGTCAGCACTATGCCGATATCTACATGGCGCTGGACCAGCAGCCTTCGCCGCTGTTCGAGGGCGTGGTCGAGTCGCTGGATGCCTTCCGTGCCGAGGGTTACCGCCTGGCGGTGGCCACAGGCAAGGCGCGTCGTGGGCTGGATCGGGTGCTCAAGGCCAATGGCTGGGAGGCGTTCTTTGACATCACTCGCGCTGCTGACGAAACCCGCGGCAAGCCGCATCCGCTGATGCTTGAGGAAATTCTCGGCCATTGCGGCGTCGAACCGGGGCGGGCGCTGATGGTCGGAGATTCGGCATTCGACCTGCAGATGGCCAGCAATGCCGGCATGCATTCGGTGGCGGTGGGCTATGGTGCCATGTCGCTGCAGGCGCTGGCCGAGTTTGGTCCGCAGGTGTGCATCGATCACTTTTCCCAGCTGCGTGAGTGGCTGGGCGGTTCCGCAATTCCACTTCCAAGGTAGGTAAGCATGGCAGACGAATGGAAAGCCCCCGAGGCCGAACCCGAGGAGCGCGAAGGGCGCGAAGAGCGCAAGAGCTGGCAGCTGCTGGAAAAGACCTTGCTGGCCAGTGTGCAGGAGCAGCGCCGGGCGCGGCGCTGGGGGATCTTCTTCAAGCTGCTGACTTTCATCTACCTCTTCGGCTTCCTGGCATTGTTCACGCCGCTGATGGACATGGACAAGGCGGCATCGCGCAGTGCCAGCCATACCGCGCTGGTCGAGGTGCGCGGGGTGATTGCCGACCAGGAGGGCGCCAGCGCCGACAACATCGTCAAGAGCCTGCGCGACGCGTTCAAGGACAGCAAGACCAAGGCCGTGGTCATGCGCATCAACAGCCCGGGCGGCAGCCCGGTGCAGGCGGGTTACGTGTATGACGAAATCCGCCGCCTGCGTGCTGAATACCCGGCTATCAAGCTGTATGCAGTCATCGCGGATCTCGGCGCTTCTGGTGCCTATTACATTGCCAGTGCAGCGGATGAGATCTACGCCGATAAAGCCAGCCTGGTGGGTTCCATTGGTGTGACGGCGGCCGGTTATGGCTTTGTCGGCACCATGGAGAAGCTAGGGGTGGAACGGCGTTCCTATACCTCGGGCGAGCACAAGGCCTTCCTCGATCCGTTCTCGCCTGAAAAGCCCGAAGAAACCCGATTCTGGCAGGGTGTGCTGGATACCACTCACCAGCAGTTCATTGCCATGGTCAAGCAGGGGCGGGGCGAGCGGCTGAAGGACAAGGAGCATCCTGAGTTGTTCAGCGGCCTGATCTGGTCGGGCGAGCAGGCCAAGGCGTTGGGGCTGGTAGATGGGCTGGGCAGTGCCAGCTATGTGGCGCGTGAGATTGTCGGCGAGAAAGAGCTGGTGGACTTCACCGTCCAGGAGTCGCCTTTCGACCGTTTCTCCAAGCGCGTAGGTGCCAGCGTGGCTGAGCACCTGGCGATGTGGATGGGGTTCCAAGGGCCTCAGCTACGCTGAAGCTGCTGGGGGCGCTTTGCGGCCCCCAAATATCAAGGGATGACAACCCCTTCCTTGGTCAGCATATCCACCAACCGAATCAGCGGCAGGCCGATCAGGCTGGTCGCATCGCACCCGTGGGTGCTCTGAAACAAACTCACCCCCAAGCCCTCTGCCTTGAAGCTCCCTGCGCAATCCAGTGGCTGTTCCGCCGTCACATAGCGCTCCACCCGCTCCCGGCTCAATTCGCGCAGCGTCACCGTAAACGGCACGCAGTCCACCTGGCAGTGCCCGGTCGCGCTATTGAGCAATGCCAATCCGGTCAGAAAGCTCACCTGCTGCCCGCTGCACTCCAGCAGTTGCTCGCAAGCCCGCTCGAACGTGTGTGGTTTGCCCAGCACCTGTTCGCCCAGTACTGCAACCTGGTCCGAACCGATAATCAGGTGCGCGGGATGGCTACCCGCCAAAGCTTCGGCCTTTTGCCTGGCCAGCCGGCGCACCAGTTCCACGGCGGGCTCGTCATCCCGTCGCTGTTCGTCTATATCGGGGCTTGCCCAAGTGAAGGGCAGGCGCAGGCGTGTCAGCAGTTCGCGGCGATAGGCAGAGCTGGAAGCCAGTAACAAAGGAAGCATGGTAGACTCCGTTTCGGTTGAACCAATCCTATCACGCACGATGCCGCCGAATTTCCTTTGACAGGGACGGGGGGCATCCCTAGAATGCTGCGCCTATGTTGAATGACCCGATTCCACCTCACGTTGACCCGCGCAAATTAGCCGATCGTGGCGTAACCCTTAACGGTTCGCTGCAACTCGCTGATTTGGAAAGACTCTGCGACCCGCTTTCCGACAATGTCGGTACGGTGCAGGCGAAGTTCGATTTTGAACGAGATGAACAGCACGTGGTGGTTATCCACACCGAGCTGAACGTCGAGGTCAAGATGGTTTGCCAGCGTTGTCTTGAGCTGGTCACCCTGCCGATCTACAGCGAATGTACATACGCTGTGGTGAAGGAGGGTGCGAATACCCAGTCGTTGCCGAAAGGCTATGACGTGCTGGAACTGGGCGAAGATCCTTTGGATCTGCAGGCATTGGTCGAGGAGGAGCTTCTGCTCGCCTTGCCAATCGTGCCTGCTCACCATCCGGAAGAATGCCAGCAGCCGGCGGGCGCAGACGAGCCCGAATCGAGCAAGGACGAGGTATCGCGGTCCAACCCGTTCAGTGTTTTGGCGCAGTTAAAGCGTGACCCAAACGTTTAGGAGTTAATCAATTATGGCTGTTCAGCAGAACAAAAAATCCCGCTCTGCCCGTGACATGCGTCGTTCGCACGACGCCCTGTCGGAAAACGCACTGTCGGTAGAAAAAACCACCGGTGAAATGCACCTGCGTCACCACGTTTCGCCAGAAGGCGTATACCGTGGTCGCAAAGTGATCGACAAGGGCGCTGACGAGTAATCCTTGTCCGCTCAGATCATCGCGATCGACGCAATGGGCGGGGACTTCGGTCCCCGCAGCATTGTCCAGGCTAGCATTGCCTGCCTATCGGCTACCCCCTCGCTGCACCTGACCCTCGTCGGTCAACCCTCCCTCCTTGAAGATCTTGTCGGCGGCCTCGCGGCTGCGGATCGCGCACGCCTGCAGATTGTCGCGGCCAGCGAAGTGATCGGCATGGATGAGCGGCCATCGCAGGCGTTGCGGGGCAAGCCGGACTCGTCGATGCGCATCGCCCTCGAACTGGTGCGTGATGGCAAGGCCCAGGCCTGCGTAAGTGCCGGCAATACCGGCGCGCTCATGGCCTTGTCGCGCTTTGTGCTCAAGACCTTGCCCGGTATCGATCGTCCGGCGATGGTGGCGGCGATCCCGACCCAGGCCGGCTACTGCCAGTTGCTTGATCTCGGCGCCAACGTCGATTGCAGCGCGGAAAACCTCTACCAGTTCGCCGTGATGGGCTCGGTGGCCGCCCAGGCTCTGGGCGTGCATCGGCCGCGGGTGGCGCTGCTCAATATCGGTACCGAGGACATCAAGGGCAACCAGCAGGTCAAGCTGGCCGCCAGCCTGTTGCAGAACGCCCGGGGGCTGAACTACATCGGCTTCGTCGAGGGTGACGGGTTGTACCGGGGCGAGGCGGACGTGGTGGTGTGTGATGGTTTCGTCGGCAATATCCTGCTCAAGTCAAGCGAGGGTCTGGCGACCATGATCGGTGCGCGCATCGAGGCGCTGTTCCGTGGCGGGGTGTTGGCGCGAGCCGCAGGTGCCCTGGCCATGCCGCTGCTCAAGCGCCTGCAGGCCGACCTTGCGCCTGCGCGGCACAATGGTGCGAGTTTCCTGGGGTTGCAGGGCATCGTCATCAAGAGCCATGGCTCGGCGGGCGTGCAGGGTTTGCAGAGCGCGATCCAGCGAGCGCTGATCGAGATCCAGGAAAACCTGCCGCAGCGCCTGCACGGGCGTCTCGAAGACTTGTTGCCCTGAGCTGCGCGATGAGGTCATTACTGGAAATGCAAAGCTTTTGGGCATACCGCCCATGAAGTGCTTAAATGTGACCGCTTGGTCCGCCGCTCCATCCAAGCTTTCAGATTGCGCGTCTGGCCCGCGGCCTGGCGCACCCTATCCGACGACAAGATCATAAGGGCTTGTTCAATGTCTGCATCCCTCGCATTCGTCTTTCCTGGTCAAGGTTCCCAGTCGCTGGGCATGCTCAAAGAGCTGGGCGCCGAAAAACCGGTAATCGTCGAGACCTTCAAGGAAGCGTCCGAGGCCCTGGGCTACGACCTGTGGAAACTGGTCCAGGAAGGCCCGGAAGAACAACTCAACCAGACCGACAAGACCCAGCCGGCCATCCTGACCGCCTCCATCGCCTTGTGGCGCCTGTGGCTGGAGGAGGGTGGCGCGCAGCCGGCTTTCGTCGCCGGGCACAGCCTGGGTGAATACAGCGCCCTGGTCGCTGCCGGCAGTCTGTCGCTGAAAGATGCCGTACGCCTGGTCGAGCGCCGCGGCCAGCTCATGCAGGAAGCCGTACCCGCCGGCCATGGTGCCATGGCCGCCATCCTTGGCCTGGACGACGCCGTGGTGGTCGAGATTTGCGCCGAAGCCGCCGAAGACGAAGTGGTCAGCGCGGTGAACTTCAACTCGCCGGGCCAGGTCGTCATCGCCGGCAACAAGGCTGCGGTCGATCGTGCCATCGAGCTGTGCAAGGCCAAGGGTGCCAAGCGTGCCCTGCCATTGGCGGTCAGCGTGCCATCGCACTGCGCCCTGATGAAGCCGGCCGCCGAGCGTTTCGCCGAGGCCGTCAACGCCATCGAATGGAAAGCGCCGCAGATCCCGGTGGTGCAGAACGTCACCGCGGCCATCGCCGCCGACCTCGATGCCCTCAAACAGGACCTGCTGGCGCAGCTCTACCAGCCGGTACGCTGGGTCGAGTGCGTTCAGGCCCTGGCCGAGAGCGGTGCGGTGAACCTGGTCGAATGCGGCCCGGGCAAGGTCCTGGCTGGCCTGAACAAGCGTTGCGCCGACGGCGTGACCACCTACAACCTCAATACCCCAGACGCCGTCGCCGCCACCCGTGCGGCACTGGCCTGAATTCGGAGAAGCTTGCATGAGCCTGCAAGGTAAAGTTGCACTGGTCACCGGCGCCAGCCGTGGTATCGGCCAGGCCATCGCCCTCGAGCTGGGCCGCCAGGGCGCGACCGTGATCGGTACCGCCACCACCGCTTCGGGTGCCGAGCGTATCGCCGCCACCCTGAAGGAGCACGGCATCAACGGCACCGGCCTTGAGCTGAACGTCACCAGCGCCGAGTCCGTGGACGCAGTGCTGGGCGCCATCGGCGAGCAGTTCGGCGCGCCGGCCATCCTGGTCAACAACGCCGGTATCACCCGCGATAACCTGATGCTGCGCATGAAGGACGATGAGTGGTTCGATGTGATCGACACCAACCTCAACAGCCTCTACCGTCTGTCCAAGGGCGTGCTGCGCGGCATGACCAAGGCCCGTTGGGGCCGTATCATCAGCATCGGTTCGGTGGTGGGTGCCATGGGCAACGCCGGCCAGGCCAACTACGCCGCCGCCAAGGCCGGCCTGGAAGGCTTCAGCCGGGCCCTGGCTCGTGAAGTGGGCTCGCGTGGCATCACCGTCAACTCGGTGACCCCGGGCTTCATCGACACCGACATGACCCGTGAGCTGCCAGAAGCGCAGCGCGAGGCCCTGCAGAAGGAAATTCCGCTGGGCCGCCTGGGCCAGGCCGAGGAGATCGCGAAAGTGGTTTCCTTCCTGGCTTCCGACGGCGCAGCCTATGTCACCGGCGCCACCGTGCCGGTGAACGGCGGGATGTACATGTAAAACCGCAACTCAATGTGACGGATTGCTTCAAAAAAGAGTCATACTCCGAGCCTAAAATCCGTTATAAAGCTGCAACCAGATTCCGGGCAGAGGGCCCGGTGACTTGGTGGAAGGCGCGTTACGCTTGAAAAGCAGGCGTCTTCCTATAAACTTGGTCACCGGCCAGCTGCCTGACATATGTCCATTAGGAGTGAAAACTAGGTATGAGCACCATCGAAGAACGCGTCAAGAAAATCGTCGCCGAGCAACTGGGCGTCAAGGCTGAGGAAGTCAAGAACGAATCTTCCTTCGTTGAGGACCTGGGTGCCGATTCGCTTGACACTGTTGAGCTGGTGATGGCTCTGGAAGAGGAATTCGAGACCGAAATCCCTGACGAAGAAGCCGAGAAGATCACTACCGTTCAAGCTGCTATCGACTACGTCAACGCCCACCAGGCCTAAGACGCTGTAGTCGACGCTTCTTGTCGGGAAAAACCGCACTGCCTTTGCCGGCGTGCGGTTTTTTCTTTGCGAGAGCCGGGGTTTGCTGCCATTCCATTCGCCATGGCAAGTGCACTGGCAAGAGACTCTGTTATTTGGAAATGAGGAGAGTACTGTGTCGCGTAGACGCGTCGTGGTCACTGGTATGGGTATGCTGTCGCCACTGGGTACCGATGTACCGAGCACCTGGCAGGGCATTCTGGCTGGCCGCAGTGGCATTGGTCCGATCGAACATACGGATCTGTCTGCCTACTCCACCCGTTTTGGCGGCTCGGTGAAGGGCTTCGAAGTCGAGCAATACCTGTCGGCCAAGGAGGCCCGCAAGCTCGACCTGTTCATTCAGTACGGCCTGGCGGCCGGTTTTCAGGCGGTGCGCAATGCCGGGCTGGAAGTCACCGATGCCAACCGTGAGCGCATCGGCGTGGCCATGGGTTCGGGGATCGGCGGCCTGACCAACATCGAGGAAACCAGCCGTACCCTGCATGAGCAGGGGCCGCGGCGGATTTCGCCGTTCTTCGTGCCGGGCTCGATCATCAACATGATCTCCGGCTTCCTGTCGATCCACCTGGGTCTGCAGGGTCCGAACTATGCAATCGCCACTGCCTGCACCACGGGCACCCACTGCATCGGCATGGCCGCGCGCAACATTGCCTACGGCGAAGCCGACGTGATGATCGCCGGTGGCGCCGAGATGGCCGCTTGCGGCCTGGGCATGGGCGGCTTTGGCGCGTCCCGCGCGCTGTCGACCCGCAACGACGAGCCGGCCCGTGCCAGCCGTCCCTGGGACAAGGGCCGTGACGGCTTCGTGCTGTCCGATGGCGCCGGCGCCCTGGTGCTCGAAGAGCTGGAGCACGCCAAGGCCCGTGGCGCGACCATCTACGCCGAGCTGGTTGGTTTCGGCATGAGCGGTGACGCCTACCACATGACCTCGCCGCCCGATTCCGGCGAAGGCGCCGCTCGCTGCATGGCCAACGCCCTGCGTGATGCTGGCATCCAGCCTGAGGACGTCAGCTACATCAACGCCCACGGCACCTCGACGCCGGCTGGCGACGTGGCCGAAGTGGCTGCGATCAAGCGGGTGTTCGGCGAGCATGCCTACAAGCTGGCAGTGAGTTCGACCAAGTCGATGACTGGCCACCTGCTCGGCGCCGCTGGTGCTGTGGAGGCGATCTTCAGCGTCCTGGCGATCAACAGCCAGATGGCGCCGCCGACCATCAACCTGGATGAGCCGGACGAAGGCTGCGACCTGGACTTCGTGCCGCACCAGGCGCGTAGCATGCCGATCGACGTGGTGCTGTCCAACTCCTTCGGCTTTGGTGGTACCAACGGTTCGCTGGTGTTCCGCCGGTTCGCCGGCTGATGCTCAGCTGGATCGATGGCCAGGACGCGGCTGCGGTCAATCTGCAGAACCGTGGCCTGGCCTACGGCGATGGCCTGTTCGAGACCATCGCCGTGCGCGGCGGCAGGCCCAGCCTGCTCGCGCAGCATCTCGACCGCCTGGCGCTGGGGTGCCAGCGCCTGGCGATCGAAGTCGACCTGACGCTGGTTCGCAATGAACTGTTGCAATTCGCCCGGCAACTGGGCGAAGGCGTCGCCAAGCTGATCCTGACCCGCGGCGACAGCCAGCGCGGCTATGCCCCGCTGGCCGGCGCGCAGGCGCGGCGTATCCTGCAAGGCGGCCCCTTGCCGGCCTATCCGACGCAGCATGCCGAGTTCGGCGTGCGGCTGTTCCCCTGTGAGACGCGCCTTGCGGAACAACCGCTGCTGGCCGGGCTCAAACACCTCAACCGCCTCGAGCAGGTGCTGGCCCGTGCCGAATGGCAGGACAGCGCGTTTGCCGAAGGCTTGATGCGTGACGCCCAAGGGCGGGTGATCGAAGGGGTGTACAGCAACCTGTTCCTGGTGCGTGATGGCGTACTGTTCACCGCCGACCTGAGCCGTTGCGGCGTGGCCGGGGTGATGCGCGCGGCATTGCTGGAACAGGCTGCGCTGCTGGGTATCCCCACGCAGGTGCGGGACTTGCCGATGGAGGCGCTGAAGCAGGCCGACGAGGTATTCGTCTGCAACAGTGTCTACGGCATCTGGCCCGTGCGTGAATTCGCCGCGCTGAACTGGCCGGCAGGGCCGCTCACCCGTAAACTGCAGGCCGTTGCCCGTACGTTACTGGATACCTGATTCGTGAGACGCAAATTCCTGCTGCTGCTGGAAATGAGCTTGATCCTCGCCGGCCTGGCATTGGGCTGGGCCGCCTGGAAGGTCAACTCGGTCCTGGAGCAGCCGCTGCAAGTGGCACAGGAGCGCATGCTCGACGTGCCCAATGGCACGACGCCAAACCGTATGTTCTACCGGATGCAAGGCGAAGGCCTGCTTGATGACCCGCTGTGGCTGCGTCTGTACTGGCGCTTCAACATGGCCGGCACGGCGCTGCACACCGGTGAATACCGCCTGACCCCGGGCATGACCGTGGGGCAGTTGTTCGATGCCTGGAAGCGTGGCGATGTGGTGCAGTACAACCTCACCCTCGTCGAGGGCTGGACCTTCCGCCAGGTGCGCGCCGCGGTGGCGAAGCATGAAAAGCTCAAGCACACCCTCGAAGGCCTGTCCGATACCGAGGTGATGGACAAGCTTGGTCATACCGGCGTGTTCCCCGAGGGCCGTTTCTTCCCTGACACCTATCGCTTCGTGCGCGGCATGAGCGATGTCGAGTTGTTGCAGCAGGCCTACATGCGCCTGGACGAAGTGCTGGCCAAGGAATGGGCCGAGCGTAGCACCGACCTGCCGTATCGCGACCCGTACCAGGCGCTGATCATGGCCTCGCTGGTGGAGAAGGAAACCGGCATTCCCCAGGAGCGCGGGCAGATCGCCGGGGTGTTCGTGCGGCGCATGCGCCTGGGCATGATGCTGCAGACCGACCCCACCGTGATCTACGGCATGGGCGAGCGCTACAACGGCAAGATCACCCGCGCCGACCTGCGTGAGCCGACGCCCTACAACACCTACACCATGACCGGCCTGCCGCCGACGCCGATCGCCATGGTCGGGCGCGAGGCAATCCATGCCGCGCTGAACCCAAGCGATGGCTCGAGCTTGTACTTCGTCGCCCGTGGCGACGGCAGCCATGTGTTCTCCGATGACCTGGACGATCACAACAGCGCGGTGCGCGAGTTCCAGATCAAGCGGCGGGCGGATTATCGTTCGAGCCCTGCGCCGCAGGCAGAACCGACGACGCCCGAACCGCAGACGACGCCTGACGCCGCCCCTGCGCCCGCACCTGAAAGCGACGCGCCGGCCCCCACTGATGAATCCGCGCCGGCTGATACGTCGGTGCCAGTAGACCCTAAGGAACGCTCGTGAGCGGCTTGTTTATCACCCTGGAAGGCCCCGAAGGCGCGGGCAAGAGCACCAATCGTGAGTATCTGGCGGCGCGCCTGCGCGAGCAGGGCGTCGATGTGGTCATGACCCGCGAGCCCGGTGGTACACCGCTGGCCGAGCGCATCCGTGAACTGCTGCTGGCGCCGAGCGAGGAGCGCATGGCGGTCGACACCGAGCTGCTGCTGATGTTCGCCGCTCGCGCCCAGCACCTGGCCGAAGTGATCTGCCCGGCGCTGGCCCGTGGTGCCGTGGTGCTGTGCGATCGGTTCACCGACGCCACCTACGCCTACCAGGGCGGCGGCCGCGGTCTTTCGGTAGAGCGTATCGCCATCCTGGAGAGCTTTGTACAGGGCGAGCTGCGCCCGGACCTCACCCTGGTCTTCGACCTGCCCGTGGAGGTCGGCCTGGCCCGCGCTGCGGCCCGTGGCCGGCTGGATCGCTTCGAGCAGGAGGGCCAGGCCTTCTTCGAGGCGGTGCGCCAGGCCTACCTGCAGCGCGCAGGCCAGCAGCCACAGCGCTATCGCCTGCTGGACGCCGCGCAGCCCTTGAGCGCGGTGCAGCAGGCCATCGACGCCCTGGTGCCGGGCATCCTGGAGCGTTGCCGTGGCTGAGGCCTACCCCTGGCAGCAGGCGCTCTGGCAGCAACTGGCCGGGCGTGCCCAACACGCCCACGCCTACCTGCTGCACGGCCCCCAGGGCATCGGCAAGCGGGCCCTGGCCGAACGCCTGATGGCGCGGCTGTTGTGCCAGCAGCCACAGGGCCTGGATGCCTGCGGCCAGTGCAAGTCGTGCCTGTTGCTCAAGGCCGGCAGCCACCCGGACAACTTCGTGCTGGAGCCGGAGGAGGCCGACAAGCCGATCAAGATCGACCAGGTGCGTGAACTGGTGTCGTTCGTGGTGCAGACGGCCCAGCAGGGCGGGCGCAAGGTGGTGCTGATCGAGCCGGTGGAGGCAATGAACATCAATGCCTCCAACGCCTTGCTCAAAAGCCTGGAGGAGCCCTCCGGCGACACCGTGCTGTTGCTGGTCAGCCATCAGCCCAGCCGCCTGCTGCCAACCATCAAGAGTCGCTGCCAGCAGGTCGCCTGCCCGCAGCCAAGCCTGGAACAGAGCCGTGCCTGGCTGGCCGGCGCGCTCGAAGGCAGCGACGAACAGGAGCGCGAAGAGCTGCTGACCTTGGCCGCGGGTTCGCCGCTGATGGCGGTCAGCCTGCAGGCCCAGGGCGTGCGTGAGCAGCGGGCGCTGGTTACCGAAGGGGTGAAGAAGCTGCTCAAGCAGCAGCAGTCGCCTACCCAGCTGGCCGAAGCCTGGAACACGGTGCCCCTGTTGCTGCTGTTCGACTGGTTCTGCGACTGGTCGCACCTGATCCTGCGTTATCAGTTGACCCAGGACGAAGAGGGTTTAGGCTTGCCCGACATGCGCAAGGTGTTGCAGTACCTGGCGCAGAAGAGCCGCCAGGCCAAGGTGCTGGAGGTCCAGGCGTGGATTCTCGAGCAGCGCCAGAAGGTGCTGGGCAAGGCCAACCTCAATCGTGTACTGCTGCTCGAAGCGTTGCTCGCCCACTGGGTACAGCTGCCGGGCATGCGTTGATTTCCACCGCTTCCCTAATGTGTGTCGTGTTCCCATGCTCGTAGATTCCCATTGCCACCTCGACCGTCTCGATCTCAGTGCCCACCAGGGTTCCCTCGACGCCGCCCTGCAGGCGGCCCGCGCGCGTGGGGTGGGGCATTTCCTGTGCATTGGCGTCAGTGCCGAGAATGCCGGTGCGGTCAAGGCGTTGAGCGAGCGTTACGCCGATGTCGATTGCTCGGTGGGCGTGCACCCGCTCGACCTGGCGCCCGGTGAGACGCCGGCCCTGGAGTGGCTGTTGCGTGAACTGGCCCACCCGCACGTGGTGGCCATTGGCGAAACGGGCCTGGACTACCACTACGAGCCGGAAGCCGCCGAATTGCAGCAGGCTTCGTTCCGCCTGCACCTGGAAGCCTCCCGGCAGACTGGCAAGCCGGTCATCGTGCACACCCGTGCGGCGCGTGAGGACACCCTGGCGCTGCTGCGCGAGGCCAGCCTGCCCCAGGCCGGGGTGCTGCACTGCTTCACCGAGGACTGGCCGATGGCCAAGGCCGCGCTGGACCTGGGCTATTACATCTCGTTGTCCGGCATCGTCACCTTCCGCAATGCCGATGCCCTGCGCGAGGTGGCCCGGCAGGTGCCGGTGGACCGCCTGCTGGTGGAAACCGACTCGCCGTACCTGGCGCCCATCCCGCACCGCGGCAAACCGAACCTGCCGCAGTATGTGCGGGAAGTGGCCGAGTACGTGGCGTCGTTGCGCGGTGTGAGCTACGAGCAATTGGCCGCGCAGACCACGGGGAATTTCAAACGCTTGTTCCCGCTGGCGCGGGTGGCCTGAGGCCTCTGCGCAGCCCCCAAGCTTGAGGCCCGGACAAAAAAAACCCGGGTTCTGGGGGGGGAATCCGGGTTAAGACCATTAGGAGTAAAACAAAGGTACACGGTCCCTGGGCACCTTTATCGGCGCGCCACTTGGGGGGGATGTGCCGCGCCAACACTTCAAGTATTGGCCAGGATTGGCGTGCTGCCAGCGGCTGCTGATCGTTTTTTAAACAGATTTGGAATACGTAGGCAGCGCCTTGCGCGATCAATGCATTGCCAATTGGCGGATCTGGCACAGTACTTCGTCGATCAGGCGCTGGTCAGTATAGAAATGTGGGGAAAATCGCACGCCAGGGCCTCGCAGGGCGCAAATTACCCCGTTATTGCTCAGGGCTCGATAAATGTCGACGTTGGCCTGGCCGTCAATGCTGAAGTTGACTATCCCTGCCCGGCGTGAAGGGTCAGCAGGGCTGTGCACCTGCACGCCGGGGATCGCCAGTAAACCTTGATGCAGTTGCTCGACCCGCAGCTCCAACTGTTCGGCGACCAGCGCCATGCCCACGTCTTCCAGCAGTGACAGGCTCGCTTCCAGCGCGCAGGCGCCGAGCATGTTCGGGCTGCCGCATTCGAAGCGCCGCGCGCTGCGTGCCGGTTGCCACTCGCGGCGCTCGAAGTCGCCGAGGTGTTCCAGCATGTGCCAGCCGTAGGCGTGCAGTTTCAACTGCCTGCGCAGTTCGCTACGGCAATAGAACACGCCCAGCCCCTCTGGGCCGAGCATCCACTTGTGGCCGTCGGCCATGGCGAAGTCGCACTGATAACGCTGTACATCGAAGGGCAGGGCGCCCACCTGCTGGATCGCGTCGATGCACAACAGCACGCCGCGCTGACGGCAGGCGACGCCGAGGCGCGCCAGGTCCAGGCGCAAGCCGCTGGCGAACTGCACGGCGCTGACCGAGAGCAGCCGAGCCCGTGGACCGCAGGCGGCGAGCAAGGCCGCTTCCGGATCGGCGCCGGCCAGACTCGCCTCGACCACCTCGACGCCATGGTTGGCCAGCGCTTGCCAGACCACGCGGTTGGAGGGGAACTCCTCGTCGCTGATGACGACCTGGTCGCCGGGCTGCCAGTCCAGGCCAAAGGCCACCAGCGACAGCGCCTGCGAGGTATTGCCCACCAGGGCGATATCACCGCTGGTGGGGGCATTGAGCAGGCGTGCCAGGCGTTCGCGCAGGCGTCGCTCAGTGGCCAGCCAGGCCGGATAAGCGCTGGCACCCAGGCGTACATTGTCACGGGCGAAGCTTGCCACGGCCTCGGCGGCCCGGCGTGGCCAGGGGCCTATTGCCGCGTGGTTCAGGTAACACAGGCCCGGGGCCTGCTCGAACTCATCAAGAAACACAGACATGGTTGGAAGATCCGTGCATTTTGCCGCCAGTTAGGCATAATAATCCGCTTCGATTGTCATCCCAGTCCTTCTTATGCAGAAAGAACCTCGCAAGGTCCGTGAGTTTCGCCGTCGCGAACAAGAGATCCTCGACACGGCGCTCAAGCTGTTTCTCGAACAAGGTGAAGACAGCGTCACCGTCGAGATGATCGCCGACGCCGTGGGTATCGGCAAAGGCACGATCTACAAGCACTTCAAGTCCAAGGCGGAGATCTACCTGCGCCTGATGCTCGACTACGAGCGCGACCTGAACGCGCTGCTGCACTCGGCTGACGTCGACCGCGACAAGGAAGCCCTGTCGCGCGCCTACTTCGAGTTCCGCATGCGTGACCCGCAGCGTTACCGGCTGTTCGACCGCCTGGAAGAAAAGGTGGTCAAGGGCAACCAGGTGCCGGAAATGGTCGAGCAGTTGCACAGCATCCGTGCTTCCAACTTCGACCGCCTCACGCAATTGATCAAGGGGCGCATCAGCGAGGGCAAGCTCGAGGACGTACCGCCTTACTTCCATTATTGCGCGGCCTGGGCCCTGGTCCATGGCGCCGTGGCGCTGTATCACTCGCCGTTCTGGAGCAATGTGCTCGAGGATCAGGAAGGCTTCTTCCAGTTCCTCATGGACATCGGCGTGCGCATGGGCAACAAGCGCAAGCGCGATCCGGAAGGCGCGAACTAAAGCCCTCGCAAGATGCCTGTCGACCTTCGCCAGGCATCCTCGCTTCAAGGCTTCGACAGGAAGGCTTGCAAAAACCTGATTTTTGAGTCAGGTTTTGCCGGCCCGATTCATCCATGCCGGAGTCATCCATGATCGTCGATCGTCAAGGCAGGCGCTTTCGCAACCTGCGCGTCAGCCTGACTGCTGCCTGCAACTATGCCTGCACCTACTGCGTGCCTGACGGCAAGCGCCTGGTGGCAGCGCAGGACGAGCTCACGGCGGATGCCCTGGCCCGCGGCGTGGCGTACCTGGTCGAGGCGGCCGGGGTGGAGCGGCTGCGCATCACCGGTGGCGAGCCGCTGGTGAGCCCACGACTTGAGGCCTTCCTCGGCGCGGTGGCCGGGCTGGGCCTCGAGGACATCAGCCTGACCACCAACGGCCAGTTGCTCGCCCGCAAGCTCCCGCTGCTGCGCGACGCAGGTATCCGCCGGCTCAACGTCTCGCTCGACACCCTCGATGCCACGGCCTTTCGCCGTATCGCCCGCGGCGGCGACCTGGCCAGCGTGCTGACGGGCATGGCCCAGGCCAGTGACGCGGGGATGGCGATCAAGGTCAACATGGTGCCCATGCGCGGGCAGAACCTCGACCAGGTGCTGCCGCTGCTCGACTATTGCCTTGAGCGCGGCTACGAGCTGCGTTTCATCGAGCTGATGCGCATGGGCCACCTGGCGCGTGATGGCAACGCCTTCCTGCAGCAGTTCGTAGGCCTGGAGCAACTGTTGGCGCTGATCGGGCAGTCCCATGCCTATGAACAGGCGCCACGCCCGTTGGATGCCACGGCCTTGCGCTATCGCATTCCCGGCAAAGGTCATTTCGGGGTGATCGCCAACGAGAGCGTGCCATTCTGCCGCAGTTGTTCGCGCCTGCGCCTGTCGTCCACCGGTTGGCTGCATGGTTGCCTGTCGTCGAGTAACCGTCATTTTGTCGGGGACCTGCTCGACAAGCCCCGTCATCAAGCGCTTCCGGCATTGCAGCGGTTATTGGTAAAGGCCCTGGCGGACAAGCAGGATGTGGCATTTTCCGGCGATGTGATGGTGATGAAGGTGATCGGCGGCTGACTCTGGCGCAAAAGCTGCATCCTGCGGCTATTCGCCGGTTTTTCGTCACCGGTTTCTGGAGGAAAGATGCGTAGCCTGGTCTTGCTGCTGGCGCTGATGGCGTTGGGCGGCTGCATGAATGTCAGCGATATGGGCGAGGGCGTCCGTTACCACATGAGTGATGCGGGCCTGCTGGATCACAGCGATACCACCCGTACCCTGTCGATCCGCCTGCAGCCGGACTCGTTCATCTTCATCGGCCAGGGCGCCTTCGTGCCACCGGGCAAGGGGCCGGTGCCACGGCAGAACGCAGTGGCCGAGGAGGCCTTCAAGAGTTTCGTCGAATACTTCCCGCTGGTGCGCCGTGCCCAAGGCCCGCTGGGGCTGGAGGACGCAATCGCCGAGGCCCGTTCGGTCGGCGCCGATTACGTGCTGTACACCCGTTTCGCCCGCACCGACGACCGTATAGGCAACGGTGACGAATGGTATGACGAGCAGGCCGTCGACCGCCTGGGCTGGGACCGTGGCGTGGTACAGATGATGTTGATCGAGACCAGCACCCGTTATCTGATCGATACGGCGCGGATCAAGAGCCGCGGCGGTTTGTTGACGTTCCACGACAACACGCCACAGGATTTGCTTGCCGCGCCAATGCGCGAGTACGCTCGTAGCCTCCTGGGCATGAGCAACTGAGCGAGCGAGTCATGAGCGATTCCGGCAAGGCCAGCGATCTGCTGGCGCAGATCCCCGCGCACAAAGGGCTGCCCCCGGTGCACCTGTGGAACCCGGATTTCTGCGGCGACATCGACATGCGCATCGCGCGTGACGGCACCTGGTACTACCTGGGCACGCCGATTGGCCGCAAGCCCATGGTGCGGCTGTTCTCCACCATCATTCGCCGCGATGGCGACGACTACTTCCTGGTCACGCCGGTGGAGAAGGTCGGTATCACGGTGGATGACGCGCCGTTCGTGGCTGTGCTGCTCGACGTGCAGGGCAGTGGCGAGCAGCAGGTATTGCGCTTCACCAGCAACGTCGAGGACCAGGTCGAGGCCGGGCCGGACCATCCGCTGCGGGTCGAGCTCGATCCGGTCACCCAAGAGCCTTCGCCCTATGTACTGATGCGCGGCAATCTCGAGGCGCTGGTCCATCGCAACGTGTTCTACCAGCTGGTGGAACTGGCGGTGCCGCGTGAGATCGACGGGGAGGAATGGCTTGGGGTTTGGAGCCGGGGCACGTTCTATCCGATTGGGCGTGCTGCCTGACGATGGCTTGTCGGGGCCGCCCAGCCCCATCGACACGCGTTCTTGCTCTTGACCGGCCGGACCCTATACTCCAAGTCCCCAAGAACAACAGCAAGGAGCCCGGGCCATGTCACTGGAAAAGCAAGGCAGTTGCCTGTGCGGCAAAACCCGACTGAGTGTCACGCTCGAGAATAACCATGTCAGCGCTTGCCATTGCAGCATGTGCCGCAAATGGACCGGCGGCCCGCTGCTGGCAGTGCAATGCGCCAAGCCCCCGACCATCGAAGGCCCGGCCCCCATCGCCTATGACTCCTCTCCCTGGGCCCAGCGCGGCTTCTGCGGCCAGTGCGGCACGCATCTGTTCTACCGCCTGAAAGAGAGCGACCTGTACGTCGTACCGGTCGGCCTGCTGGATGGCGAGCAAGACTGGAGCTTCACCGAGCAGATATTCGTCGACGAACAGCCCGCCTGGTATTGCTTCAAGAACGAGACCCGGCACCTCACCGGTCAACAGGTCTTTGACCAGTTCGCCCCCACCTGACACCGCCCGCCTTGCCAAACCTGCGCATTCCTGAGAAAACGGCGCCACGAAAAACCGCTTCGAGGAACCTGCCATGAGCAGTGAGCTGCAAGTCATCGATCTACAGGAAGGCGACGGCAAGGCCGTGGTCAAGGGCGCGCTGATCACCACCCAGTACCGTGGCACCCTGGCTGACGGCCGTGAATTCGATTCTTCCTGGGCACGCGGCAAACCGTTTCAGTGCGTCATCGGTACCGGCCGGGTGATCAAGGGCTGGGACCAGGGCCTGATGGGCATGCGCGTGGGTGGCAAGCGCAAGCTGCAGGTACCAGCGCACCTGGGCTATGGTGAACGCTCGGTCGGTGCGATTCCGCCGAATTCGGACCTTACGTTCGAGATCGAATTGCTGGAAGTGCTGACCCGCGACGACTGAACCGCCTGTAATACTTCAGCAACACCGATGCGCTAAGGTGCTGATTGGCCAAGGAAGGTATGTGCAGTCATGGAGGAACCAAACGGGCCGCAGGCACTCTGAGCCTCACTCGCTGCCAAGGATGGCGATCACGACAGGGACATGTGGCGGGGCAACCCGATTCCAGTGCCACATAGAGCCCGCCCTGTATGAAGCTGCCAGCCTTCCTTCGCCGTCGCCGCCACCTGCTGTTGAGCCTGACGCTCGTCGCCGCCGCCGTGCCGCTGGCCCTGGATGTGGTCGAAAGCCGGGCGCAACCGGTCGACGGGACCCAGACCCTGGTGTTCCTGCGTCACGCCGAGAAACCCGGCGAGGGTCTCGGGCAGTTGAACTGCCAGGGCTTGAACCGGGCCCTGGACCTGGCCACCCTGTTGCCCGAGCGTTTCGGTGATGCCGACTACGTCTTCGCCGCCAACCCTTCACGAGGTGTCGAGGAGGGCAGCCAGGATGAGCGCTACAGTTATATCCGCCCGCTGATGACCATCAGCCCCGCCGCCATCCGCCTCGGTTTGCCGGTCAACATCGACTACGGCGCCAATGACACAGCCGCGCTGGCCGATGAACTGCTCAGTGACAAGTACCGCAATGCGACGGTCTACACGGCCTGGTCACGGGGGTATCTGCCGGAGCTGATCAACACCGTGGCCGGCAAGGCCCTGGGTGAAGACCGGGTGCTCACCGAGGACTGGCACCGCGACGATTTCGACTCCCTGTACGTGCTCACGCTGACCTGGCGCGATGGCAAGGCGACCCTGCTCAGTCGTAACGTGCGCCAGGGCCTGGATAACGGCGAGGCTGGCTGCCCGACCTGAGCTGCTGTTACTGTCTGGCTTTCTGGGCCGGGCAGGGATGTGCCGATGGAGCGGGTAACGGTGATCGGTGGCGGCGTGGTCGGGCTGGCCACGGCCTATGCACTGGTGCGCGAAGGCTGGCAGGTCGACCTGGTCGAAGCTCGCGATAGCTTGGCCAGCGCGACCAGCTTCGCCAATGGTGGGCAGTTGTCATATCGCTACGTGGCGCCGCTGGCCGATGCCGGGGTGCCATGGCAAGCGCTGGGCTGGCTGTCGCGCGGCGATTCGCCGCTACGTCTGCGGCTACGTTTGGACATCGCGCAGTGGCGCTGGCTGGCGGCCTTCGTCATGGCCTGCCGTACCCGGGTCAATCGCCGCAATGCCGCCCAGTTGCTGGATCTGGCCTTGCAAAGCCAGGCCGTTCTCGCCCGCTGGCGTGAAGAGGACGGCCTCGATGGCTTCGCCTGGCGCCGCAATGGCAAGCTGGTCGCGTTTCGAACACAGCGTGCATTCGAGCACGGCCGCCAACACTTGCTGGATCCCGATACGCAACGGGTCCTGAATGCCGCCGATCTGCGCGGGCTCGACCCTGCGCTTGCCGAAGCCCCTTTCGTGGGCGGCGTGTTCACTGCGGATGAAGAGGTCGCTGACTGCCACCGCTTCTGCCTGCGCCTGGCCGAGCGCCTGCAGGCCTCAGGGCAGTGCCGGTTGCTGTTGGGGCGGCCGGTGACCCGGCTGATAGCGCGCGATGATCGTGTGGCCGCGCTGGAGCTGGGCGGTGAACAGCTGGAGGTGCAGCGCCTGGTGCTCAGCGCCGGGCACCGTAGCGCCGGCCTGGCCTTGCCCGGCTTGCAGCTGCCGGTCTACCCATTGAAGGGCTACAGCCTGACCGCGCCGGTCGGTGCCACGCACCGGGCGCCCGAGGTGAGCATCACCGACTACGAACGCAAGATTGTCTATGCCCGATTGGACGATCAACTGCGGGTGGCGGCGATGGTAGACATCGTCGGTTATGACGAGGCGGTGGACGCCGGCAGGCTCGCGAGCATGCGCCGGTTGGCGCGCGAGACCCTGCCGCAGGCCGCTGACTACGGGCAAGCGGTGGAGTGGGCGGGGATGCGGCCGGCGACGCCGACCGGGGTGCCGATCATCGAGGCCACGCGGTATCGCAACCTGTGGCTGAACCTGGGGCATGGCGCGCTGGGGTTCACCTTGGCGTGTGGCAGTGGCGAGCGGCTGGCGAGGCTGTTGCGCTGACCTTGTTGGCCTCATCGCGGGGCAAGTCGGGTCGCCGCATCGCCGCTCCCACGGATTGCTTTTGGCGCTGGGGGAGTGGGCTTGCTGCTGGTAGATCAGCGCCCGAAGCGCATCGGCCAGCCCACCACCTTCTTCACCCTCGGCGTGGCATAGGTTCGCACTTTGGAGGTGCTCAGCCCCATCCGCACCAGCGATTCAGCGATGGTCACCGCCGCGCTCACGCCGTCCACCACCGGCACCCCGGTGCGCTGGCGAATCTGCTCGTCGAGCCCGGCCATGCCGCCGCAACCCAGGCAGATCACCTCGGCCTTGTCCTCGCGCACGGCACGCTCGGCCTGCTCGACGATGGCTTCCACCGCACGGCGTGGATCGGCTTCCAGTTCCAGCACCGCCAGGCCGCTGGCGCGCACCGAGGCGCAGCGCTCGTATAGCCCGGACAGTTTCAGGCGGTCCTCGATCAACGGCACGGTGCGGTCCAGCGTGGTCACTACCGAGTAGGCGTGGCCCAGGTACATGGCGGTGCTGGCGGCGGCATCGGTGATGTCCACCACCGGCACGTCCAGCAGCTCCTGCAGGCCTTCGCGACCATGCTCGCCATAGCCGGCCTGGATCACTGCATCGAAGGGCTGGTCATAGGCCAGCACCCGATCCATCACCGCGATGGCGGCCAGGTAGCTTTCAAAATTGCCCTCCACCGACTCGGCGCCGAACCACGGGGTCAGGCCGACGATCTCGGTGCCGGGCGCGGCCACGCTGCGCGCCTGTTCGGCAATGGCCTCGGTGATGGCGGCGGTGGTGTTGACGTTGGCGATCAGAATACGCATGACGGATCTCCCTGAATTCAGTGGCTGCTGTGGTCGACGGCGATGCATTCGCCGCTGACGTCGTGGTACTGGACGTGGCGCGGCGCGATCAGCAGGTACACGGCGGCGGCGATGCCGGCACCGATCAGCCACGAGAACGGCGCGACGCTGTGGAAGTTGGGCACCAGGGCCAGGACGATGGCCAGCAGCGCGGCGGGGATGAATGCCGCCACGGCGCGCAGGTTGATGCCCTTGGTGTAGTGGTAGGCGCCGGCGGGGTTCTCGCTGTACAGCTCGGGCACATTGATGCGGCCCCTGCGCAGCAGCCAGTAGTCGGCCATGATCACCCCGTACAGCGGGCCGAGCAGGGCGCCGAGGCCGGAGAGGAAGTACACGATCACCAGCGGGCTGTTGTACAGGTTCCAGGGCAGGATCAGCACCGCCAGGGTGGCGCTGATCAGCCCGGCGCGGCGGAAGTTCAGGTGTCGCGGCGCCAGGTTGCTGAGCACGAAGGCCGGGGCGACGAAGTTGGCCATGATGTTCACCGCCACGGTGACGATCAGGAAGGCCAGGCAACCGAGCACCAGGAACGCGGTGTTGGGGATGCTGGCGACGATCTGCGTCGGGCTATCGATGATCTGGCCGTTGATCTGGAACTGCGCGCCGCACAGCACCACGGTGATCGCCGCGAACACCAGGATGTTCACCGGCAGGCCCCAGAAGTTGCCGACGCGGATGGTCTTGCGGCATGGCGAGCTGCGGGCGAAGTCGCAGAAGTTGAGTACCAGGGTGCCGTAGATCGCCAGCCACAGCGCGCCGCCGGCGAAGATGTTGCGCCACATCTCGTAGCCGCTCAGGGGCTCGGCCACCGACCAGGCGATGCGCGCATCGGCCTTGAAGTACATGAACACGGCGAGGCTGGCCACGGTGAGCAGGATTACCGGCCCGGCGAACGCCTCGTAGCGGCGCACCATTTCCATGCCGTAGGCGAGGATTACCAGCTGCACCAGCCAGATCGCCACGAAGCACACCCAGCCCAGGCTCGACAGGCCGAGGATGCTGTCGTGATCGAAGGCCGCCACCTGCGGCCACACCGCGGTCAGCAGCACGCGCAGTACCACCGAGGCCAGGTAGGTCTGGATGCCGAACCAGGCGATGGCGATCACCGCGCGGATCAGCGCCGGGATCTGCGCGCCGTGGATGCCGAAGGCGATACGGCTGATTACCGGGAACGGCACGCCGGTCTTCTGCCCCATGTAGCCGGACAGGTTCATGAAGAAGTACACCAGCGCCGCGCCGATCGCCAGTGACAGGAGGATCTGCCAGCCGCCCAGGCCCAGGGCGAACAGCCCCATGGCGAACGAGTAGTTGGCGATATTGTGCACATCGTTGGTCCACAGCGCGAAGATGCTGTAGCCGCCCCAGCGGCGGCCTTCGAGTTTGGTCGGGGCGAGGTCGCGGTTGTGCAGGCGTGGGCTCAGTTCGAGGTCGGCCGGGTGGCCTTCGAGGCTGGTGGTCGAGGGATGGGTGCTGGCAACGGAAAGTTCAGGGGCAAGGGGGAGGCTGCTACTCATTCCGGCGGCTCCTGATGCGCGTGACTGCGATGAGCGGGCGCTGGCGCACGGGCTCGCCATCTCGTCGGTGCAGGCGTTGGCATCACTGGGTTCTGGGCGCAACGGCCGCCGATGGGGCGGCGCTGCGGGTTATTGTGTATTTATGTTTTGTTGAATTTGTATACAAAACACAGACACACAAAAGCCAGTTCCATGCCAGAGGGAATCGGAGTGCGGTGTAGCTTTTATTTCGAAGCGATCTAGTTGGTAGGTAAGTTAATGAAAGTAGTCGATTATAAACTGACCAAATGAACAGGTTTAAAATTTATGATGTTGAATTAGTTGATCATTTGGTCAAATTTTATAACGATTGATGTGTAACTTATTGGGGCGTTACCTTGTGAAAGTGCACACAAAAATGGCACCAATGGTGACGTTTGTGTGTACAACTCTTTATGCGGGTGGATCCTTTTTACGGCCAGGACATTCATGTCCTGCAGCTTCCAACGCGCCGGATCGAATAGTCAGCGCGTCTGCGTGCCCAGGAAATCTGGCTGACGCCGGCTTCGCGCAAATGCTTCCGGAACATGGCAAGCGCTTCCTTGACAGCGCCGCCAGGGAAGCAGAAATCGATCACCCAGGCCCGTCCACCCTCATTCCACTCGCTGGGGTGCAACAGGAAATTCGGGTCCTGCACAAAGCGTTGTTCGGTATCGGGCGCCAGGTGCGCCCAGATGAGAAAACCTCGGGGGTTAGATGACGAATCGAAGAGCATGATGATCTGTGCGTGCTCGATAGCGGGTGCGAGCCAGTAGTACAACGTGCGTATCTGGAAGCTTGAAGAGCGTCGGCAGCAGGCCATGACCATGGCCGCATGGCCCAACATCGCCGCCTTGTCATTGAGCTTGGTATCCCGGCAGTTGGTCTGCAGGTTGTAATGTCTGGTCATCTTTTCACCTCGCGAGGCCAGGGTAGAAGTTCAATGCTTGTCTGATTTCTTCATCGCCATCGGCCTCGGCCAGTAGCGCCTCCAGGGTCAGCGCTTGTGCAGCACGCCCTGGTAAGGTGAAGCAGCCGGTTTCAGGGTTGAAGCTGATGGCCAGCGTGGCAGTTGACCAGAACGGCAGGGCGTCCGGCTGTTCATGGCCGAGGTTGAAGCGAGCCGCCAGCAGCGCGTGGTCTTGCAAGGCATGCAGGGCCGCTCTTCGGTCACCGTCCGGTTTCTCGTCGAGGGCATCGATCTGGCTTTGCAGCTCATGCAGCACGCGGTGGCTGCGGTTCAGCCGCGTGGCATTGATCAGCAGGGCGAGGTGCAAGTGCCGGCGGTCGATGCCGTGATCGCCAGCCGCCTGTGCAACCTTGTCAAACAGCTGACCGTAACTTGAGTGCAGTTGAGCGTCCAGCGTGGGATTGCTCGCCAGCCAGGCTGGGCCGGCTGCTGCAGTGTCCTGGTCCAGGCTGGCCAGCAGGGCGTGAAAGAGCGCTCCACTCCAGCGTTCATATCCGTCCCAACCTACTGCGTCGGCTATGGAGGTGACCGTGAACTGGTCAAGTTCCAGAGCACGGTGCAGTGCCGTGGCAAAGGCGGTGAACTCCGGGGTATTTTCCACCGCGCGCAACAACCAGAGCGGGAACCCGGCCTGAGCGATCTGATACAGGTGCAGGTAGTGGTTGTAGCGTTGGGTAAAGTGCTCCGCAGTCGTTTGCCAAAGGCGTAGCGAAACGTCGCCTGTCACGACCGCATATTTGCCCAGGTAGTAACACAGGCTCTGCAGGCTTTGCACGGCGGGCAGGTATTCGGTATTGAAACGGTCGATGCTGGAGCGGTCGTGTATAGCGTCGTCAGTGAAAAGGCAAATACCGCTGAGGTCCAGCCAGCCGCCTGTAAGTGAAACATTGGATGCGCTGACATTGAAATGGATGATGTGCTTTGCTCGCGCAGCAGCGAATTGCTCGGCGTAGCGGTCGGCCAGTTCAACAAGGCCACTTTGCAGGCGTTGTTCGAGTGCGGGCATCTGGGCGGTCGAGCCTGGTGCCGCGGGGAGGAATTCGACAAGTCGCTGAATGGCCTGTTTTACCCGCAGCGCATCCTCGCCCAAACCATCCAGGCGCTTCTGTCTGAAGTAAACGGACCTGATGAAATGCGCGGGGCGCACAACCGGTTGGCGCACAAGAAGGCCGCGTTTCAACGCCCCTTTCCACGTGTCATAGGTCAGACCGGTGTCGAGGATGGCCACGGTGCGCGTCGCCCCGAAAGGCAGCACCGACTCGATGATCTCTGCCCAGATCGATTCATAGAGCGCGGTGGTCAGCGACAGGTTGCCATCCCCGTGGCCCGCGTCGACATCGTGACCGACCAGGGTATTGGCCCCCAGCCCCTTGAGCTGCCAGGTGCCATCGAACCCGCAGCGCGCACCACCGCCGTTGCTGAGAATGCCGTCGCCGCCATAGCGTTCAGCCATGAAGGTCTTGCGCGGTGCGCTGTCGCACCGCGGCACGGCCTTGGGCTTGATCAAGTAACTGTAAGAAGCGAGTACGTCATCCGAAGTCTGTTGTTGGCACAGCGACTCGTTGAGATAAACAACTTCACAGCCTTCGATAAGTACGGCGTCGAAAGGGACGAATACTTCGTGCAGCTCATTGAGTTGAGCCGCTTTATTGTCTGGGGCGTTCATCGGGAAAGCGTAGTTTCGACAGTGGTGGGCAGGTGGGTGCCGAAGTGGCCAGTCAGCGTATCGAACTGGCGGGGCAGTGACTGTTTATACCTCACGGTCATGCCAAAGTGCCACCCTACAGGTGTAGGATGGCCTGAACTTCAAGAGTGTGGATAATCAAGCATTGTGCGCAGGAGCTTTAGACGCATTGATAAGAATCGCCAGTTCAATACGGCTGCTGATATTCAATTTCTTGAATACCGAAGACAAATGGTCTCTGACGGTGTGCTGGCTGATACCCAATTGTTGCCCGATTTCCTTGTTGGTCAATCCTTTTGATAAACAGTGAATGACGTCATGTTCTCGTTCCGTGATGTTCAACGCATGTTCCCTTAGTGTTGCAGTTGCCGACTGTCAGGCGGCGGATGGTAAAAATCGAGTGGCTGTATGTGCTGTCCTGCTCATGGTGGGGTGGGACGAACGGTCAGGTCAAAAATTTAGTGCGCAGGCCCATTTTCTATCGGCCACCGAGGGCGACCTCTTGACGCGATTGGCCCTGTGGGGTTGAGCCGGGAGCATGACGCCCGGCCAAAAAAAGGATGACTGCGTGACAGGTAAGGCCCCCTTGTTTCGACACGAAGCGCTGGCCGCGCGACAGACCAACTGGCTGGGTGACATCGTGCTGGTCCGGCCCGTTTCCTTCACGGTGATGACACTCGTGGCGTTGTTGCTCGCGGCGATGGTCGTGAGTTTTTTCTTCTACGGCAGCTATACCCGGCGCAGCACAGTCCCGGGTCAACTGGTGCCGTCATCCGGGCAGTTGAAAATACACGCACCGCAGTACGGTGTCGTGCTGGAGCGTTTCGTCGAAGAGGGTCAGCTGGTAGAGCAAGGGGCTCGGTTGTTGCTGATTTCCAGTGAGCGCTCGGTCGACTCTGGGCCTGTCCAGGCAGAGGTCAGCGATCAGCTCCAGCGCCAGCGTCATTCCTTGGAGGAAGAGCTGCGCAAGCAGCAGCAACTGCAAGTCGAAGCGCGGCTGAGCCTGGACAGCAAATTGCAAAGCCTGACTCAGGAACTGGACACGCTGGCCCAGCAAATCGCCAGCCAGCAGCGGCTTGTGCAACTGGCCAGCAATGCGGCGGAGCGTTACCAGGGCCTCATGGACAAGGGCTACATCTCCATGGACCAATTGCAGCAGCGGCAGGCCGAGCTTCTTGGTCAGCGCCGGAGCCTGCAGGGGTTGGTGCGCGAGTCCACGGTGCTCAAGCAGCAGTTGGTCGAGCGCCAGCACGAACGGGCCGGGCTGGCCGCGTTACACGGCAATCAGCTGGCCAGCATCGGCCGCTCCCTGTCGTCGGTGCAGCAGGCGCTGATCGAGAGCGAAGCCAAACGCTCACTGGTCATCACGGCGCCGCAGCAAGGCGTGGCCACTTCCATCCTGGCCGAGCCGGGGCAGGTCGTGGACAGTTCGCGATCGCTGATGAGCCTGGTGCCGGCGGATGCCAACCTGCAAGCCGAGTTGTATGCCCCCAGCAAGGCCATAGGCTTCATCCGGGCGGGCGATGCCGTGTTGCTGCGTTACCAGGCCTACCCCTACCAAAAGTTCGGCCAGCACCATGGCCAGGTGATTTCCGTGTCCAGAACGACGCTTTCGGCCGCCGAGCTTGCCAATGTGGTGGGGACCGTGCCGGGCCTGGGAGGCGACGGCGAACAGATCTATCGCATCCGCGTGGAGATACAGAAACAGGCGGTGCTGGCCTACGGTGAGTCCCGGCCCTTGCAGGCGGGCATGCTGCTAGAGGCGGATGTCCTGCAGGAAACCCGGCATCTGTACGAGTGGGTGCTCGAACCGCTCTACAGCTTGACCGGCAAGCTCTAGGAATGCATGCATGAACTACATCGATGCCATCACCCCGACACTGGGGCGCCGCCTGCCGCTGATCCTGCAGACCGAGGCCACCGAGTGCGGGCTCGCCTGCCTGGCCATGATCGCTGGCCTGCACGGCCACCATACGTCCCTGATGGAGCTGCGCCGGCAGTTCAGCGTCTCGCTCAAGGGCATCACCCTCAGGCAACTGATGCAGACTGCGCAGCGCCTCGATCTTGGCACTCGGGCGGTAAGGCTGGAGCTGAGCGACCTGAACAAGCTCAAGCTGCCCTGTGTGCTGCACTGGAACTTCAACCATTTCGTGGTGCTCAAGGCGGTCAACGGGCAGCGCCTGACCCTGCATGATCCCGCGCAGGGGGTACGGCAACTGAGCCTGGCCCAGGCCAGCGAATGTTTCACCGGCGTTGCGTTGGAGGTCTGGCCCGAGCAGGGCTTCGAACCGCAGGCTGCCAAGCCTCGGCTCGGCCTGACGAGAATGCTGGGCCGCGTCAGCGGGCTGTATCGCGGCCTGGTCCAGGTGTTGCTGCTGGCGCTGGCGCTGGAGGTGTTTTCGCTGGTCAGCCCGTTCCTGTTGCAATGGACCCTCGACAATGTGCTGGTCACCCAGGACCGCGACTTGCTGAGCACGCTGATGATCGGCTTCGGCCTGTTGCTGCTGATGCAGCAATTGGTCAGCGCCACGCGGGCCTGGGTGATGATGCACATGAGCACCTTGCTGAGCGTGCAATGGCGGGCGAACGTCTTCAGCCACCTGTTGCGCCTGCCGATCCAGTACTTCGAGAAACGCCACCTGGGTGATGTGGTGTCTCGCTTCGGGGCTGTCGATCAAATCCAGCATACGCTGACCGCCGCATTCTTCTCGGCGATTCTCGATGGCCTGATGACCATCGCGACCCTGGCCCTGATGTTCCTCTACAGCCCCCTGTTGGCGATGATCGCGGTACTGGCCATGGTGGCCTACATCGGCGTGCGCTGGGCATGGTATGGCCCTCTGCGCCGTGCCAGCGAGGAGCAAATCGTGCATGCGGCCCGCCAGCAGAGCCACTTTCTTGAAACCCTGCGCGGCATACGCACGCTCAAACTGTTCCAGCGGCAAAGCGAAAGGCGTTCCACCTGGCTGGGGCTGCTGGTCGCGCAGATCAACGCGGGGTTGCGCACGCAGAAACTGCAGTTGCTCTATACCCAGCTCAATGCGTTGATCTTCGGCCTGGAAAACCTCTGCACCATTGGCTTTGGCGCTGCGCTGGTGATGGACAACCACTTCACGGTTGGCGTGTTGATGGCGTTCGTGGCGTACAAGAGCCAGTTCGTCAGCCGTGTGGCGAGCCTGGTAGACCACCTGTTCGACCTGCATATGCTGCGTTTGCAGGGCGAGCGTCTGGCTGACATCGTTCTGCAGCCGCCCGAGGAGCAGCGCGATGGGTCCCAATCGGTGAACTGGCCAGCCGGGCGGATGAGCATCGACATCCAGAACCTCAGCTATCGCTACTCCGAGCATGAGCCGCTGGTGCTCGATGGCATCGACCTGCGCATTGCTCCCGGAGAGTCCGTGGCCATCACCGGGGCCTCCGGATGTGGCAAAAGCACCCTGGTGAACGTGCTGCTGGGGGTGTTGCCGGCCACCAGCGGGCAGATCCGCATGGCGGGGCATGAACTGCGCCAGCTGGACCTGGAATCCTGGCGCGGGCGGATCGCCACGGTGATGCAGGACGACTGCCTGTTCGCCGGCTCGCTCGCGGACAACATCACCTTCTTCGAAACGAGCCCCGACCTCGAATGGGCCATGGAATGCGCGCGCATGGCCGCCATCGATGCCGATATCGCGGCCATGCCGATGGGCTACAACACGCTGGTGGGCGACATGGGCACCGTACTGTCGGGCGGGCAGAAACAACGCGTGCTGCTGGCCAGGGCCCTGTACCGGCGGCCGGACATTCTCATTCTCGACGAGGCCACCAGTCATCTCGATGTGGCCAGCGAGCAGTGTGTCAACGCGGCGGTGCGTGCACTCGACGTGACGCGAATCATCGTTGCCCACCGTGCCGAGACGATCGCCTCCGCAGATCGGGTAGTGCGTCTCGAGGCGGGGCGCGTGGTGCTTGACCAGCGGGTGGCTTGCGTGTCGTCGGGTCTGGGTGAAGCTGTCACGCCATGAGTGCAGGTGTCTTCAAACGTTGCCTGCTGGTGCTTGTGTGCACATGGGCGTCCTGTGCCGCTGCCCTGGACGTGTTCTCGACCGTCGACGCCGTGGCGCCTGCGGCCGTGCTCGAAGGCACAGGCCTGGGCGCGGCCTGCGTGGATGGGGCGCTACCGGAGGTGCTCAGCCTGGAGGTCATGGTCGAGCGGGTGTTGTGTCACGACCCCCAGGCCCGGCATGCCTGGGCGCAGGCCAAGGCCCAGGCGGCGCAGGTCGGGCTAGCGCGCTCGGCGTACCTGCCCAGGCTCGATGCGACGGCCACCTACAGCCGCGGTCGTAATGACACCCATTACGAACAGACCGACTCCTCGGTGCAGGGGCGTCAACGTCAGCTGGACCATCGTCTGAGCCTGAGCTGGGTGCTGTTCGATTCCGGCCGGCGTGAAGCCGACCTGCGCAATGCGCGGCAGTTGCTGGTGGCGGCCAATGCCAATCAGGATGAGCGCTTGCAGGAGGCCTTTGTGCAGGCAGCCAGCCTGTACTACGACACCCTGGCCGCCCAGGACAGGCAGCGGGCCGCCGAGCAGGTTGCCGCGCTGGCGGCGGAAAACCTCAAGGATGCCAGCGCCAAGTTCGACGCGGGCGCCGCCGCGCTGAGCGACCGCCTCCAGGCGCAGACCGCCTACTCGCAGGCCAGCCTGAACCTGGTTCGCGGCCAGGGGGCGGTGCGCGATGCCAAAGGCCAGATCGCCTTGCGCATGGGGCTGGCGCCGCAGACGCGGCTGATGCTGGCGCAAACACTGACACGACGGCCGGACACCGCCTTCGTCAAAGGCCTGGATGCACTGCTCGAGCAGGCGGGCAGCGACCACCCTGCGTTGATCGCCGCCAAGGCGAAACTGGAGGCGGCAAAGGCAGCCGTCGTCGAGCGCGAGGCTGCCGGCCGCCCATCGCTGTCGTTGATTGCCTCGCTGTCGGATGTGAAGACCCATCAAGCCATGGATTACAACGGCGATAGTCATATCCGTGACAACAGCGTTGGTCTTCAGGTCAGCATCCCGTTGTTCGAAGGGTTCGGGCGCACCTATCAGGTTCGGGGTGCCCGGGCCAGGGTGCAGGCCCAGGAAGCAGAACTGGCCGATGCTCGGCAGCGTGTGGCGCTGGAGCTGTGGGCCAGTTACCAGGCCTTGGGTATCGAGACCCAGGCGCTGGACAGAACCGCCGAGTGGGTCGAGCAGGCAATGCTCGCCCTGACCGTGGTCCAGGGCCGTTATCGCTCTGGAGTGGGCAGCATGATCGAGCTGCTCAATGCTTCTTCCGCCTATGCAATGGCGGAGCAGGAGCATATTGCTGCATTGAATGGTTGGCACCGTGCGCGATTGCGTCTGGCGGCGAGCTTGGGGCGCCTGGGGTTCTGGGCGCTTTGATCGCTGCTGTACGACAAGTGGGGTCGCGCGTGTAGCCAAAGGGTAAATGCCAAACGTTTTTCCATGAAATCATAGGGAGTTGTAACAATGCGAGATATCACAGCAGAAGAGCTCGAGATGGTGGCAGGCGCCTTTGGTCCTGTTGGGGCAGTCGGTGGTGCGGCAGTTGGAGTTGCTACTTATCTCGGTAGCCAGACCGGTGGTGGAAGTATCAATGGAGCTGATCTGGCGTTGGCGGCAGGGGCTGGTGCTCTGATAGGTGCTATTACCGGCCCTGCCGGCATCGGCAGCATTGCTGCGGGAACGACCGCAGGTTTTGGTGGCGGAGTGATTACAGGTAATGGATCGCGTATGTGGGGCAGTGGTTCGACGGGGGCTTGAGCGTTTATCCCGATGGTGGTGATTTCGAGGTGAGAACGGTTTTTCCTCACGATGGCACGTTACATCAATGCCCGCAGGTTGGAGGTAAGGTTGATATATGTTATGGATTTGCTGTCGGCCTTGCTGTTGGCAGTGTTGTTCAAAAAAGTGGCCGGCTTGCTGAAGGGCAAGTTCGGTTGGAACACTGACGGCGTGCTGGGTCTGATATCGGTACCGGTCATCTACCTGTTGATTTATTTTGTTGTTCACCCGTCGTTGTCCAAGTGGTTCTAGACAGGTTGCCGCTCGCCTGTAAAGCTCGATTGCCTTACAGGCGCGCAGTAACAGGGTGGCTGCAAAGTGCTTTCGATGGCCCACCATCAGGGAAGGCAGTGCGGTCAATTTTGACCGGTTGACCGCTTCAACGTCGAAAGAGGCTTGAACATCCCGTATTCGCTGGGTGTTTGAGCTTCTTTTCGACTGGGCGAGTCAACTAGTGTGGTGTTTTGCAAATACGACCAATAAATCGCGAGCGATTTTTGCGCTCAGGCAAGGCGTCGCGACGAGTCGTAGCCCAGCTACGGCGAGGAGCGACAACGCCGCATGAGCGCAAAAAGCGCCACGAGTTATGGTCGTTATTTGTGAAACACCACACTAGATCCATCCCTACACCTGTAGGGTGTCGGGCGCGGTCGGGTGGCGATACACTGAATGTGAGTGGTGGCATCTGGCCTCGGTTCGACGAAAAAAGTCAGACGATAGATGATCTGGAGTAGTACTGATGAATGCTGTTGTCGCGATGGTCGTAACCATCTTGATCGGAATAGCCGTGGGTACGGCTGCCGATTATTGGATGCTTGATAAATTTATAAAGTACGCATTGATGGCAGTGGTGATAACGCTGTCGCTACGGGTACTGCGTGGAAGTAAACTGTAAGGCAGTTGTTCTTGGTTTTCAGTGGCCGGTTCGCGGCCCTGCGCGCAAGGGTTAGATGGTGCGTGCAGCGAGTATATAAGGAGTGGTACACACTCCGCTAATAATGAATTTTTATTCCGTGATGTCCAATGAATTCGAAAATCGCTAGCGGGAATGATGGCGTCCCTGAAGACGCGTCATTTTTGCGTAAGACCTTTTGTTTGGTGTCGTTGTACTGGAAGAGTGAAGAGAAGCTATTCGCCTGGTGTTCACTGGTGGCCTTGGCGGTGTTGTCGCTGCTGGCCGTAGCCACCGCGTTGGCTATCAACGAATGGTACAAGCACTTCTACAATGCCATCCAGGCACTCGATGCCTCTTCCTTCTATCGTCTGGTGCTGGTATTCGTTGCCGTTGTGCTGCTGTCGGTATTGCGCTCCGTCTTGATCACCTATTGGGTCGACGTCTTCGCATTGAGATGGCGGCGCTGGTTGACCAATCACTACCTGTCCGCATGGGTCGTCGAGTCGAATCGCCCTCAGCAGATCGAGCAGCAGGTCGATAATCCCGATCAGCGCATCGCCGAGGACATCAATAAATTCACGTTCGAGACCATCGATCTGGCCTGCGGCCTGTTCTACACCCTGGCCAGCGTGGTCTCGTTCAGCGTGGTGTTGATCAGTATTTCAGGCAGTGCGCAACTGTGGGGCTTGAGTATCCCCGCCTACATGTTCTGGGCTGCCATTTTCTACGCCCTGCTGGGCACCTTCATCAGCCAGAAAATCGGCTTCAAACTGGTCTCCTTGAGCAACAACCAGCAGCGTTCCGAGGCGGACCTGCGATATTTCCTCATCCGTTTCCGTGACCACTCCTGCGAGCAGGGGGATCAGTCAGGCCGCAATGGCCAAAAAGACCGCATCAGTGAAAAGCTCGATGTCAGCCTGGCCAACATGCGCCGCACTATCCGCGTGAAGATGCGTCTTTCGTTGTTCACCGAGAGTTACAGCCAGCTCTCGCTGGTGTTCAGCAGCCTGCTGGCGGTTCCGCGCTTCTTTTCCGGTGCCATCCAGTTTGGTGACGTCATGCAGATCAACTCGGCGTTCGGCAACCTTTGCGATAATCTCAGCTGGTTCATCAATGCCTATCACCGCCTGGCCGACTGGAAAGCCACGACGGACAGGTTGATCTCGTTTGATGGCGCATTGGCCGAACGCTCCGTAATAGAGGGTGTGACGCGTGGGCACGGAACTGTCTTCGCGAAGTAGCCTCACCCTGAGGCGCCTTTATCAATTCATCGGCGGCAACCGCCGCTTCACCGGCGTCTTCTTGATGATCGCCGTGTTGGTCTCGGCCAGCACATTCAGTCGGTCGAGGAGGGTGTCCAGCTGTTCCATCGAGCGCACATGCAGGCGGGCGATGAAGCAGTCCTCGCCGGTTACCTTGTCGCATTCGGTGAACTCGGGGATGGCGACGATCTGCCGTTCCACCTCCTGCAACTGCCCCGGCAGCGGGCGGATGCGCACAATGGCCTGCAGCTGGTAGCCGAAACAGCGCGGGTCCACCTCTACCGTGTAGCCGCGCAGCACGCCGCGCTCCTCCAGGCGGCGCAGGCGCTCGCTGACGCTGGGCGCCGACAGGCCGCTGATCTGCGCCAGGGCCTTGAGCGAGCGGCGCGAGTCCTCCATCAGGGCGTTTATCAGTAACTGGTCGATGGCATCGGTCATGGCGGCCTCGTTAGGCAATTTTCAAGATCTGCCTTGATAGTAAAGGCGCAAGCCCAGATATGCCTTGGTTATCCGCTGGAAGGTCACCTTCGACCCTCCGCATACTGTGCCCATCGTCGACAGGAGGTGTGAGATGGACAATGCGTTGCGCCGTGGTTCGCTGGAAATGATCGCTGCCATGCTGATCTCCGGGACCATCGGCTGGTTCGTGCTGGTGTCCGGGCAACCGGTGCTGGAGGTGGTGTTCTGGCGCTGTTTGTTCGGTGCCGGCACCTTGCTGCTGATCTGCGCGGCCATGGGCTTTCTCAAGCCGGGGGTGCTGACCCGCGCCACCTTCTTGCTGGCGGTGGTCAGCGGGGTGGCGATCGTCGGCAACTGGGTACTGCTGTTCGCCTCCTACTCGCGGGCATCGATCGCCATCGGTACCGCGGTGTACAACGTCCAGCCGTTCATGCTGGTGGGGCTGGCGGCACTGTTCCTGGGCGAGAAGATCACCCTGGCCAAGCTGACCTGGCTGAGCGTGGCGTTCCTCGGCATGCTCGCCATCGTCAGCGCTCATGGCGCGGGGCAGGCCAGTGGTGGCGAGTACCTGCAGGGCATCGCCCTGGCGCTGGGCGCGGCGTTCCTGTATGCCGTGGCGGCGCTGATCATCAAGCGCCTGACCGGCACGCCGCCGCACCTGATCGCGCTGATCCAGGTAAGTACCGGCGTCTTGCTGCTGGCGCCCTGGGTGAAGCTGGGCGGGCTGCCGGGTGAACTGCCGGCGCTTGGCAGCCTGGTGACGCTAGGGATCGTGCATACCGGGTTGATGTACGTGCTGCTGTACAGCGCCATCCAGCGCCTGCCCACGGCGTTGACCGGAGCGTTGTCGTTCATCTACCCGATCGCTGCGATCCTGGTCGACTGGGTGGCGTTCGACCATCGTCTGGCGCCGTTGCAATGGCTTGGGGTGGGGCTGATTCTGCTGGCGGCGGCGGGCATGCAGCAGGGGTGGTGGTTTCGTGCTGCCGCCAAGTCCGCCCAGCAGCGCTGAATCAGGGGTCAGGAAGAATCCTATATGCGGAAAAGAATTATCCTATAGGTGGCAGATTGATGTCGTATTGATGGCTCGTGGCTGGTCTTGTACCCTTCGCAGCCGTTTCGCAGTGATGCGATCAGTTTTCACGTGATGGACCATCTCGTATGCCCCTCGTTCTTCGCGCCCTGGCTGTCAGCCTGGCGCTGCTGCCGCTGTTTGCCAGCGCGGCTCCGTTCCAGTCTCCCGGTGACCGTGACCTGATCCGCGATCGCCAGGAGAACTTGCTGCAGGAGCAGCGCAAGCGTCTCGAGGAGCTTCAGCAACTGCCGGGAAGGCAGGCACCGCAGGCGCCCGCCCAGCCCACCGAGCAAGGGCGCTGCTTCCAGATCCAGCGCATCGACTTGCAAGGTGCCAGCCTGCTCGACGAGCCACAGCGCAAGGCGCTGCTCGAAGGCTACGAAGGCAAGTGCCTGCAAGTCGGCCAGCTCAATGACCTGCTCAAGCGCATCACCGACCATTACCTGAACCGTGGCTACCTGACCACCCGTGCCTACCTGCCACAGCAGGACCTGGGCTCGGGCGTGCTGCAGATCATCATCGTCGAAGGCCGCCTGGAAGGGCTGGACGGCTCCGCCCTGGCCAGCCCCCGGGAAATGGCCATGGCCTTCCCCGGCAATACCGGCGAGGTGCTCAACCTGCGCGAAATGGAACAGATGGTCGACCAGCTCGGCCGCCTGCCCTCGCGCCAGGTCGAGGTGGAGTTGGTGCCGGGGCAGGAGGTCGGCGGCAGCCGCGTCCAGCTCAAGGGCCAGCGTGACAAGCCCTGGCGGGTCTCCGCCAGCCGGCACAACAACGGTGACGCCAGCAGTGGCGAACAGCAGATGAACCTCGGCCTGGAGTGGGACAGCCCGCTGGGCCTGGCCGATCAGCTGAGCCTGCGTGGCGGGCGCGACGTGGTCAGCGACCACTGGCGCCATTCCGACAGCCACGGCCTGAACTACAGCCTGCCGTGGGGCTGGTGGACCTTCAACTACAGCTACAACCACAACTACTACCGCACCCGCGACACCTCCCGCGGTTTCCCCTTCAAGCTCGACGGCGACAACAGCGTGCACCAGTTCCAGGCCGAACGGGTGATCCACCGCGACAGCCTGAGCAAGACCGCGGTCAATGCCGGCGTCAGCCACCTGCGTGCGCGCAACTACCTGGACGACACCCTGATCGACGTCTCCAGCACCCGTATCACCGAACGCCAGCTGGGCGTCAACCACGGCCGGCGCATCGGCAACGCCTTCGTCAACCTCGATGCCGGCTGGCAGCAGGGCATCGGCGCGCTCGACGCCCAGGGCGCGGGCGATCCGCGCGGCAACGAACCGGTGGCGCGCTACAACAAGTACACCCTCACCCTGAGTTACCTGCAGCCGTTCCAGCTGTGGGGCGAGCAGTTCAGCTTCGACAGCCTGGCCACCGGCCAGCGCAGCGAAGACGCCCTCTACAGTGGCCAGCGCATCAGCGTCGGCGGGCTGACCTCGGTGCGTGGCTTCAAGGAACAGACCCTCACCGGCGACAGCGGCGGTTACTGGCGCAACCAGTTGCGTTGGCGCCGCCCTGTGACCTGGGCAGCACTGCAGCCGTGGCTGCGCGAATACGGCATGGCCTTCGCCTATGACGCCGGGGTGATCAAGGGCCAGCACGGCAATGGCCAGGACCATGGTCGCCTGAGCGGCAACGCCTTCGAGTTCAACGTGCGCGGCCAGTACTTCGCCGCCAGCGCGACCTTCGCCCGCTCGCTGGAGCGCCCCGACGTCATCACCCGCCGCGAACACCCGATCTATTTCCGAGTCGACGCGTTCTTCTGAGTCCCGACCCACCCTTTGCCCGTGACACCGCCGCCCGCGCCTGGAGTTTGTTCGACATGGATATCCGCACCCCACTGAACCAATGCATCGCCCTGATCGTCGCGGGGGTGTTGTTCCTCAACCCCATCGTCGCCACGGCCGCGCAACTGACCGTCGATGCGGCGGCCAATGCCAACACCAGCATCAAGCAGGCCGGCAACGGGGTGCCGATCGTCAACATCGCCACGCCCAATGGCAGCGGCCTGTCGACCAACACCTTCCGCGACTACAACGTCGGCAGCAACGGGCTGATCCTCAACAACGCCACCAGCAAGACCCAGTCGACCCAGCTGGGCGGCATCATCGTCGGCAACCCCAACCTCAGGGGCCAGGCGGCCCAGGTGATCCTCAACCAGGTCACCGGTGGCAACCGCAGTACCCTGCAGGGCTACACCGAGGTGGCGGGGCAGGCGGCCCGGGTCATCGTCGCCAACCCCCATGGCATCACCTGCAAGGGCTGCGGCTTCATCAACACGCCGCGGGCGACCCTCACCACCGGCAAGCCGATCATGGACGGCGAGCGTCTCGACCGCTTCCAGGTGGACGGCGGCGACATCGCCATCGAAGGCGATGCGCTCAATGCCACCAACCTCGACCAGTTCGACCTGATCACCCGCAGCGCCAAGCTCAACACCGAACTGCACGCCAAGCAGCTGAACATCGTCACCGGGCGCAACGACGTCAAGGCTGACACCCTGCAGGCCACGCCGCGTGCCGACGAGGGCGGCGACAAGCCGCTGCTGGCCATCGACAGCTCGGCGCTGGGCGGCATGTATGCAAACACCATTCGCCTGGTCGGCACCGAGCAGGGCGTGGGCGTCAAGCTGGCCGGCAACATGGCCGCCACCACCGGCGACATCCAGGTGGACGCCAACGGCAAGGTGACCCTGGCGCAGACGTCCAGTGCCGGCAACCTGACGGTCGCCGCGCAGAGCGCCGAGCTGACCGGCAAGACCTACGCCGCCGGCAGTGCCACTGTGCGCGTGCGTGACGAGGTAACGGTCGGCCAGAGCCTCGCCGCCAAGGACAGCATCACCGTGACCGGCGCGCGGATCGACAACCAGGGCATCATCGAAGCCGGCGTGGAACCGGACAACACCCGCAATGCCCACGGCGATGTGACCCTCACCGGCCAGACCCTGCGCAACCGTGGCAGCGTGGTGGCCAACCGCACCCTGGAGGCCACCGGCAGTACCACCCTCGACAACCAGGGCGGCACCTTCAAGGGCCAAGTCACCACCCTGACGGCTGGCCAGCTGGACAACCGCAAAGGCCAGGCACTGGCCGACGACACCCTGACGGTCAATGCCAACGCGATCGACAACCGTGACCAGGGCCTGCTGCAAGGCAAGGGCAAGGCCGTGGTGGACGTCGGCACCACCCTCGACAACCGTGGCGGCCGCCTGGTGGGCCAGGGCGACCTGCAGGTCACCGCCACCCGGCTGGACAACCGTGACAAAGGCCTGGTCGGCAGCGACGGCCGGGCCAGGCTGACCACCCACGCGCTGCTGGACAACCAGGGCGGCGGCAAGCTCAGTGCCGACCGCCTGGACATCACCACCGCCGGCCTGCTCAACGGTGGCGGCCAGTTGCTCGGCGGCGATTTACTGGTAAACGCCAGCGCCGACATCGACAACCGCCTCGGCCTGGTTTCGGCCAAGCGCCTGCTCGACCTCAAGGCCGTGGGCCTGGACAACAGCGGCAAGGGCAACCTGCGCAGCGACGGCACACTGGGCGTCAAGGTGGCGACCCTGGACAACCGTGACAACGGCCTGCTGTCGAGCCTAGGCGACCTGACCTTGGATGGAAAGCGCCTCGACAACCGCGGCGGCCTGGTCCTCGCCGACCGCTCGCTGACCGTCACCGGCGGGCATTTCGACAACCGTGACAAGGGCGCGGCGACCACCAAGGGCAAGGCCCTTATCGACGTCGAGAGCCTGGCCAACAGCGATGCCGGCCACCTGCAGAGCGATGGTCGCCTCGACCTGATCGCCGGCACGGTCGACAACGAGCGCCTGGGCAACATCACCGCCAAGGGCGACCTCGAGGCCCACCTGGGCACCTTGAACCATCAAGGCGGCAAGTTGACCAGCCTGGGCAGCCTGCTGCTCACCGCCGACATGATCGACAACCAGCAGGGCGGCAAGATTGGCGCGACCAGCGTGGCCGACATCAGCGCGGCGCGCATCCTCAACCAGCAGGGCGAGATTTCCAGCGTCGGCAAGGTCATCCTCAATGCCAGCGAATTGCTGGACAACCAGGGTGGCAAGGTCATCGGCGACCGTGGCCTGACCCTCACCGTGCAGCGCCTGCTCAACCAGAACAAGGGCCTGCTCAGTGGCCATGACCGCCTGAGCCTGCACGGCACCGAGCTGCTCAACAACGGCGGCAAGCTGAGCAGCCACCAGCACATCGACGTGACCCTGGACGGCAAGCTGGACAACAGCGACGCGGGCCTGATCGTCAGTGACGCCAGCGTCACCCTGAATGCCGGCACGCTGCTCAACCGCCAGGGCGGCAAGGTCTCGGCCATCGCGGCCCTGGACCTGACCAGCCAAGGGCTGCTGGACAACCAGGGCGGCACCCTGGTGACCAATACCGGGCTGCTGCTCAAGGCCGGTCGCCTGGACAACAGCCACCTCGGCATCATCAGCGCCCAGGAGCACGCCGAGCTGCGCAGCGGCGCCATCGACAACAGCGCCAAGGGCAACATCGGTGCCGGCAGCCTGCTGCTGGTCGGTACCCAGCTCGACAACTACGGCTATGGCCGCATCAGCGCCGCCGGCCAGATCGACGCCACGCTGACCGGCCTCGACCAGCATGACCACGGGCAACTGGTCAGCGAGACCGGCATCGACCTCGACCTGCAGCACGGCCAGTGGGTGAACCGTGATCACGGCCTGCTGCGCTCGCCGGGCAGCCTGTTGTTGCGCCAGATCGGCGTGGTCGATAACCGCGACGCCGGGGAGATTTCCAGCAGCCGTGGTTTCAGCCTGGTCGCCAGCCGCCTCGACAACCGGGGTGGGCGAGTGGTCAGCAGCCAGGACCTGACCCTGCGCATCGCCGGCGTCCTCGACAACAGCCTGAAGGGGGTGTTGTCGGCCAGCCACGACCTCGAGGTCGCGGCCGTCAGCCTAGACAACTTCAGCGGCGGCAGCCTGGCCAGCGGCCAGGCCCTCAAGGCAACAATCGACGAGCAGCTCGACAACCATGACGAGGGCATCCTGTCCGCCGTTGGCGGGCTGACCGTGACCAGCGCCGGCTTGCTCAACGGCGGGCGCGGCCTGTTGTCGGGCAACACCGGCGTGACCGTCACTACCGGCCAGTTGGACAACCATCAAGGCGGCCAGCTCACCAGCCAGGCGGCGATGACCGTCGACAGCAACGAACTCGACAACCGTGGCGGTACCCTGAGCAGCAAGCAGGCGATGAAGCTGACCACCGGCGAGCTGCGCAACGGCGCCGATGCCCTGCAGCGCGGCGGCCGGATCCACAGCGATGGCGCATTGACGCTGGTGGCCGGGCAGGTCGATTCCAGCCAGGGCGGCGAAATCTCCGCCAAGGGCGACCTGCTGCTGCGCGTCAGCACGTTGATCCAGCGCCAGGGGCGGCTGATCGGCGAACAGAAGCTCGACCTTGACCTGAACGGCGGCGACCTGCTGAACCAGGGCGGCCTGATCAGCGCCAACGGCCCACTGAACATCCAGAACCTGCGCAAGCTCGACAACAGCACCGGCGAAATCACCAGCCAGCAATCCTACAACCTGCTCGCCAAACGCATCGACAACCAGCAGGGGCGCATCCTCAGCGATGGCCGGCTGACCGTGGAGGCGCCACAGCTGGACAACAGCGGCAAGGGCCTGATTTCCGGCGCGCAGGGCCTGCTGGCCAAGGGGACCGACCTGAACAACAGCGGCGAAGGCACCCTGTCCAGCAAGGACGGCGACCTCACCGTGACCCTGGACGGTACCCTCGACAACCGCGAACTGGGCGCCCTGGTCAGCAAGGGTAGCCAGCAGATCACCGCAGCCAACTTGCACAACCGCAAGGGCATCATTTCTTCCGAACAGGCCATCACCCTCAGTGTCGCTGAGCGGCTCGACAACAGCGGCGGCGGCCTCGTTTCCGCCACCGGCGACCTGGCGTTCGACCAGGACGACACCGTCATCGACAACCAGGGCGGACAGATCAACGGCCAGGTGATCACCGTCACTGGCAAGCGCCTGGAAAACGCCAAGGGCCAGCTGACCAGCCGCGCGCTGCTTGACCTGACCTTGGCCGAGGCGCTGCTCAACAGCGACGGCGCGCGCCTGGTCAGTGGCGCCGACCTGTTGCTCAAGACCGGCAGTGTCGCCAACAACGGCGGCAAGCTGATCAGCCACGGCCTGTTGCGCGTCGACGCAACGACGCTGGACAACAGCCGCGGCGGTAACCTGGCCAGCCAGCAGAACCTGGTACTGCGCCTGAGCGGCGACCTGCTCAACGGCCAGGATGGCCTGCTGTTCAGCGAACACGGCAAGCTCGACATCCACGCCAATGCCCTGGACAACCAGGCCGGTACGCTGAAGAGCCAGGGCGCCATCGAAGTGCGCCTGGACAAGGCCCTGAACAACCACGGCGGGCGCCTGGAGAGCCAGGCGGGCGACCTCGAGCTGCATGCCGCGAGCCTCGACAACGGCGGCAGCGGCATGCTCAGCGCGGTCAAAGGCCTGTTCAAGGGCGTCTTCGCCGGCCTGTTCGACAACGGCGGCGGCACCACCCAGGCGCAGTCGGTGGACATCAAGGCCGACACCCGGGTGAACAACCAGGGCGGCTACCTCTCGGCCCTGGGGGGCGACAATCAGCTCGACACCGCCGAGTTCGACAACCGCGGTGGCGGCCTGTACGCCGCCGGGCTGCTGCACCTGCAGGGCCAGCAGCTGCTCAACCAGAGCGGCAAGATCGGCGCCGGGCACATTGACTTCGGCCTGAGCGGCGCGCTGTACAACGGCCTCGGCCAGCTGGAAAGCGAAAGCGACCTGCTGCTGCGCGCCAGCGAGCTCGACAACCGCGCGGGCAACCTGCGCGCCCTCGGCAAGACCGGCACCAGCCGCTTCATCGTCACGGGCAACCTGCTCAACGACAACGGCGTGCTGGCCACCGCCAACCACGACCTCGACCTGCAGATCGGCGGCCTGAGCAACAGCGGCGGGCAACTGCTGCACACCGGCCTTGGCACCTTCGGCCTGGCCTCGGACAAAGTCACCCAGGCCGGCGGCGTGCTGCATACCGACGGCCTGCTGAGCATCGGCGCCGCCAGCTGGACCAACGACAGCGTGCTGCAGGCCCGGCGCCTGGAGCTGGACATCGGCCGCTTCGTGCAGACGGCCAGCGGCAAGCTGCTGGCGGTCGAGAGCTTCAAGGGCCGCGGTGGCGACTGGACCAACCATGGCCTGCTGGCCAGCGATGGCAGCCTGCAACTCGACCTCACCGGCAACTACGACGGCAACGGCCGCCTGAGCAGCCTCGGCGGCCTGGGGCTGAGCGCCACCGACATCCGCCTGTCCAGTGCCGCCAGCCTGGCCGGTGGCGCCGGCAGCGTGGTGACCGCCCGCAACCTGCTGAGCAACGACGGTCGCCTGACCACCCTCGGTGGCCTCACGGTCAACGCCGCCAGCCTGGAAAACCGCGGCACCCTCGGCGGCGCCGCGGCGGTGACACTTGCCGCCAACACCCTGAGCAACCAGCGCGGCCTGGTGTTCAGCGGCAACGACATGACCCTGCGCGTGGGCAGCCTGAGCAACTACTACGGCGATATCTACAGCCTCGGCGGCCTGGACCTGGCCGGCAACGGCAGCGCCCGCGCCGCGTTGCTGGACAATATCTCCGCCAGCATGGAAAGCGCCGGCAGCATGACCCTGGCGGTGGACACCATGCTCAACCGCAAGGAACACCTGAGCTCGAAGCAGAAGCTGGTCGCCGGCTACGTCAACGTGTATTCCGACGACCGCTGCAAGGGCAAGGGCTGCGAGCTGTACTTCTCGGCCACGGAAAGCTGGCAGGATGTCATCGACCAGGACAGCCCCACGGCCTTCATCACCAGCGGCGGCAAGCTGACCTTTGCCGGCAACGCGTTCCGCAACCACTACAGCAGTGTCTCGGCGGGCGGCGATATCGCCATCAACACGGCCGTGTTCGAGAACAAGGGCGCCGGTGGCGGCGAGCAACGCAACCTCACCGCCAGCATGTACACCCGTGATCGCGGGCAGTACAACGCCTTCATCAACGCCAAGAACCAGTTCAACCAGAACCCGGGCTCGCTGACCCTCGATCAGGTGATGGCCGCGGCGGGTTACCCGCAGTACAGCATCTACAACGTCATCGACAACAAGACGCCGATTGCCGGCGCCGTGGTGGCGCCTGCCGTGGTGCAGTCGGCAGGTTCGGTAACCATCAACGCCACCCAGCGCATCGACAACAGCGTGGTGCGCGCCAACCAGGCCGGTGCTGGCGCCATCAATGCCCGTGGCGATGCCTCCGCCGACCCGCGCCTGGCCCAGACCCAGGTGCGCGCGCTGAACCCGCAGCTGCCGCCCGACCTGGCCCAGCGCCAGGTCAACCCGGTGACCCTGCCCAGCTTCAGCCTGCCCCAGGGCAACAATGGCCTGTTCCGCATCAGCAGCCAGGCCGGCCAGGCCGCGAACAGCGGCGACGCCCTGGGCGCAACCGCTGACCGCACCCAGGCCGGCAGCGGCACCTTCATCGCACCGCTGGCCACTGCGACCAGCGCCGACAGCCGCGCGGCTTCGGCGCTCGGTGCCGACAGCGCGGCGTCTGCCCAAGGCGCCGTGGCCGGCTCCGGCGTGGCGCTGGGCGGTTTGGCCGCTGGCGTCAAGCTGGTCCAGGGCGTACCTGAGCGCAGCGTGCCGAGCGTCTCGCACAAGTACCTGGTAGAGACCAACCCGGTCCTCACCGACCTCAAGCAGTTCCTCAGCTCCGACTACATGCTCGGCCAGCTCAATATCAAGCCGGACCAGGCGATCAAGCGCCTGGGCGACGGCCTCTACGAGCAGCGCCTGATCCGCGAGGCGGTGGTGGCCCGTACCGGGCAGCGCTACATCGACGGCATGACCAGCGACGAGACGCTGTTCCGCTACCTGATGGACAACGCCATCGCCAGCAAGGACAAGCTGTCGCTGAGCGTGGGCGTGTCGCTCAGCGCCGAGCAGGTGGCGGCGCTGACCCACGACATCGTGTGGATGGAAAACATCGAGGTCAACGGCGAGACGGTGCTGGCCCCGGTGCTGTACCTGGCCCACGCCAACGGCCGCGTGGCCCCCAACGGCGCGTTGATCCAGGGCCGCGACGTCAACCTGATCAGCGGCGGCGAGCTGGTCAACGTCGGCACCTTGCGCGCCACCAACAACCTCGCCGTCAGCGCCACCAACATCGGCAACGCCGGGTTGATGGAGGCGGGCGGGCGCCTGGACATGCTGGCCACCGAGTCGATCCGCAACGCCCAGGGCGGGATCATTGCCGGGCGTGAAGTGAGCCTTACCGCGTTGACCGGCGACGTGATCAACGAACGCAGCGTCACCCGCCTGGAAGGCCGCGCGGGCGGTGAGCACGTGACCAAGGACCTGGTCGACACCGCCGCGCGCATCGAGGCGGCGAACAACCTGACCATCACGGCGGGGCAGGACATTGGCATTGTCGGCGGCGCCGTGCAGGCCGGCGGCAACATCGACCTCGATGCCGGGCGTGACCTGATCATCGCCAGCCAGGAAGGTGTCGACAGCCACGAGTACCAGCGCCGCCGCGTCAGCGGCCACGACACCAGCATCACCCAGTACGGCAGCGAGGTGAAGGCCGGCGGCAACCTCACCGCCACGGCCGGCCAGGACCTGAGCATCGTCGCCAGCGAAATCGAGGCCCGCCGCGACCTGGCCCTGCAGGCCGGCCGTGACGTAACCCTGGCTGCTGCGGCGAACGAGGAGCACAGCTACGCCAAGGGCAAGAAAGGCAAGACCAAGTACGAGCGCCAGGAGGACGACGTCGAGCAGCAGTCGGCCGAAGTGAAGGCCGGCGGCGACCTGACCATCGACGCCGGGCGCGACCTGCGCATGGTGGCGAGCAAGGCCAGCGCCGGCGACGAAGCCTACCTGGTGGCTGGCGACAAGCTCGAGCTGCTGGCTGCCAACGACAGCCAGTACTCGCTGTATGACATGAACAAGAAGGGTGGTTGGGGGAGCAAGAAGACCCAGCGTGATGAAGTGACCGACGTGAAGGCGGTGGGCAGTGAGATCACCAGTGGTGGCGACCTGACCCTCGAGAGTGGCGGTGACCAGCTGTACCAGGGCGCGAAACTCGCCTCCGGTGCGGACCTGACCATTGATAGCGGCGGTTCGGTGACCTTCGAAGCGGTCAAGGACATGCATCAGGAGAGTCACGAGAAGTCCAAGGGTGACCTTGCCTGGAACAGCATGAAGGGCAAGGGCAGCACCGACGAGACCTTGCGCCAGAGCCAATTGACGGCCAAGGGCGACCTGGTGATCAAGGCGGTGGATGGCTTGAAGGTCGATGTGAAACATGTCGACCAGGCGACCATCAGCCAGAGCATCGACGCCATGGTCGCGGCCGATCCACAGCTGGCTTGGCTGAAGGAAGTCGAGAAGCGCGGGGATGTGGACTGGCGGCAGGTGAAGGAAGTGCATGATTCCTTCAAGTACAGCCATTCCGGGCTTGGGGCTGGGGCGCAGATCGTTATTGCCATCATCGTCACCTACCTGACGGCCGGGGCGGCCGGCACAATGATTGGCAATGCCACGAGCGCCGTGGCAGGTTCCGGCTCGGCTTTGGCTGCAAGCGGAACCGCGACCGCCACTGCCGTGGCCAATGGCGCGGTGGTCGGTTCGACAGTTTCAGCCGGTTGGGCAAACGTCGCGTTGAGCAGCATTGCCACAGCGGCCACCAACAACGCCGTTGTGAGCGGTATCAACAACCGGGGCAACCTTGGGGCGGTATTCAAGGATGTGACCTCATCGAGCAGCCTTAAGGGGTATGCCACAGGCGCAATTACTGCCGGGGTTACCGCTGCCTATCTCAATGATGCGTTTGGCATTTCCGCCGATGACCTGAACAAGCCTACCTTTGGCTTCGATCTGAGCAAGCTGTCGGGCTTCGGCAAGTTTGCCGGTTACACCGGCTCGCAGGCAGCAATCGGCGCTGTGGCCAAATCCGCGCTGGAAGGGAGCAGCCTGGGTAGCAACCTGACCGATGCAGGCAAGACCTTCGTGGGCAATGCGTTGTCGGCGGCCATCTACAAGCGACTGGGTGACAAGCTGTACTTCGAAGGGCTGCCGACCAAGACAGTGGCGCACGCCTTGGTCGGTGGTCTGATCGCCGAGGCCGCGGGTGGTGATTTCCGCACGGGGGCGATTGCGGCAGGTGCGAACGAAGCCTTTGTCGCCACCGTTGGTGAGCACATTTTCCCCGGGGAGTCGCATGAGCAACTGCTGACCATGACCTCGCAGTTGCTGGGGCTGACCGTGGCCGCAGGTTTGGGGGCCGATGAGAAAGGGCAGCAGGTGGCAGGCTGGGTGGCGCAGAACGCAACCCAATATAACAACCTCGATCACCCGACTGCGGAGCGCATGCTCGGTGAGTTGAAGGCATGTCGGGCAACCAAGCAGTGCACGGCGGGCAGGATCCAGGACATCCTCGATCGATACGAAAGCATCTCCATCGCCCGCTCGAAGGCGATGGACGATTGCAAGACGCGCGCATGCGCGCAGGGGCTGGTCGACAGCGCGGTTGTCATCGACAGCCCAGTTGCCAAGGAACTGATTGCGTTCTTTAAGAGCCAGGGATACGACACCGTCGGTCTGCTCAATGGCAGCCCAGGGCAACACCTGATGCCGTCGATGAACCCTGCCGGTACCGGCGGCTTGTTTGTGCCCGATAAGGACCTGTTCACCGCGAAACTCATCAAGGAAGGCTGGTTGACGCCTGCGGAGCAAGCCGGGCTTCAGCGATGGGATACGGAAACATCATGGCTGGACAATGCCGCTGGTCGTAAGTTGACGATCAAAGAAAAGGCTACGCTGATCACCGAACTGGGTACGACCGGGGCGCTGGCCATCATGGCCGGTGGCCGAGGCGTAGTCGCTGCGACGGGGGGCGGCAAAGGTAAAGCTGGAGAGGGTAAGGTCAGCCCGGGCGAGGGCGCGAAGGTCCCGCCATGCCCGCGTTGTTTCGCAGCCGGCACCCTGGTGGCAACGCCGGATGGCGACCGGGCGATTGAAACGCTCAAGGTCGGCGATTTGGTTTGGACCAAGCCAGAGCACGGCGGCAAGCCGTTTGCCGCGGCGATCACCGCGACCCATGAGCGGGATGACCAGCCGATTTATCGCCTGGCCCTGGAGAGCACCCGTACCGATGGCGCGGTAAGATCGGAAACATTGTTGGTGACACCGAGCCACCCGTTCTATGTACCTGCCAAGCGTGATTTTGTGCAGATGGGCGAGCTACAGCAGGGGGATCTGTTGCAGTCGCTGGCAGATGGAGAGGGTGAAGGGACGTCGACTCGGGTGGTCTCGGCGCGGTTGTACAAGCCGGTTGGGAAGACGTTTAACCTGACGGTGGATATGGGGCATACGTTCTATGTGGGGGATCTTAGGACGTGGGTTCATAACACGGGGCCCTGTGCTCCCATACCTACAAACACTGTTAAGCCAGCTGAGGGAGTAATTGCAACTCGAGTTAACGTCAGAAATGGTGATGGGAGTAAGGGCAGTGGCTTGGAGTACGCTTGGAAGAAGCATGGTGGAGGTTGGGGAGATAACAAATCTGCATTTAGTATTAGTAAGGAGGAGTTAAGGGCGGTCCTACAGGAACCAGTGGTTGTGAAAACGCCAGCTTATAAATCACCTACTACAGGAAATTACATTAGGACTGTCGATATGAATAGAGTGGTTGGTGTAGATGCGAAGACTGGAGGTAAGCCAACGAGTGTTATGACAGTGATTACTGATCATAAAGGTAATCTTGTGAACGCTTTTCCAGGGAAAACATTCTGAATGTACTGTGCTCTGTTGTGGAGTAAGGAAAGGGCAGCTGCGGGGTTGGATGGAATGCTGAAGGTAATTAAAATTCCTAGCAGCGCCATTTCAATGCTTTTAGATGCGAAGCCTAAAGACTATCCACTGCTCTCGGAGCTGTGTCTTGATGATTATGGGTTGTACTCTGGAGAGCAGTTGGATCAGTTGCGGCTCGAGTTGAAAGATATGTCAAGAGCAACAAAAGGGATGGATGGTTTTTTTTGCTCTTTGGATGCTCTTGCTTTAGAGGCAAGGGTACTAGGGGAAAGTGTTTTGTTTGATCCGTTTAGGGGTTGAAGTGATTGGGCGAGAGCAGGTTTATTTGTCCTGCTCTAATTTCGATCCCGAGCAAAAAGGAAAAGGGGATAGATTTATTTTTACTACTCTAATTTCGGTTCCTGGCGGCGAACGGACCTAGCCTTCATGTAGGTAGGGCGAGATTAGAGCAGGGGAAATAAATCTCTCCCCTTTTTTCGTTCATCTTCGACTTCTACCGGCCAACCTTCGGCTTCCTTGACGGTTGAGGGTGGGAAGAGGCCGATCACTAAAATACGGTTTAGTGGAGAGTAACGATGATTGTTTCGGCTGTGGCGTCGGATAAATTAAAAAATATAATTAATAATGTAGCAGGTTATTTAAATTTTGAACTTGATCTTCCATCTAATGTTTTTGTAGGTGAAGACTGGGAGTTTTGGTTTTTTGAACGGCCATTGCTTAGTTTTATTGATCTGTTTTCAGGTGTTGTAAAAAATAGCGTTTATAGCTTTTCCTCTGATGTGGTTATCAAGTTTTCAGGGGCGGAGGTTGTTGAGGGTTCATGCTATTTAATTTTCCAAGATACCTGTGGTGCAGCGCTGTCGCCGAGCCGCCAGTCTGAGGATTTTTTACAGAGCAGTTTAGGTTATCCGATCTATTTTTTTAATTCGGAATTCGATTGGATAGCTGTTGAAAGTGCGTATGAAGAATACGGTGTTATTGGTTTGAGAGGTTCGGATATTAAGGGCTGTTTTGTCGATTTTCTGACAGAGAATTTTATTTCGCAAGCAGAAATGGCTTTGATTGCGTCCGGAAAATCGGCTGATAGTAAGTCGGCTCGAAGTTTTATCTCTGCGTATCAAAATAGGCGCCTCTGACGCTTGATGCCTAGGGAAACTCCGATTGGAAAATGTCTAGTCCTGAAATAGGAAAAGGGGACAGATTTATTTTTCCTACTCTAATTTCGGTTCCTGGCGGCGAACGGACCTAGCCTTCATGTAGGTAGGGCGAGATTAGAGCAGGGAAAATAAATCTGTCCCCTTTTTCGAAGTTTTTGACGAATCAACAGGTGGCAGCAGAATTGCAATCGAAAGTGGATGCGGCTCGTGCAAGGTATACAAACAACCCATCTCGAAATAACAAAGATTCGTTGATTAACGCGGAGAGAGATTTGGGGAACGCTAAGCGGAAAAGGGGACAGATTTATTTTTACTACTCTAATTTCGGTTCCTGGCGGCGAACGGACCTAGCCTTCATGTAGATAGGGCGAGATTAGAGCAGGGAAAATAAACCTGTCCCCTTTTTGGAGTGGGTATAAAAAGATTATTTCTAAGGATGGTACGGTTACGGTGTTGACAAATGGTAGTAAGACGTATCGTTTTTACCCATCTGCGACTTCTACCGGTCAATCTTCGGCTTCCTTGACTAGCGGAAAAGGGGACAGATTTATTTTTCCTACTCTAATTCCAGCTCCTGGCAGCGAAGGGATCTAGCTGTCATGTAGGTAGGCCGAGATTAGGGTGGGGGAAATAAATCTGTCCCCTTTTTTCGCATGCATCCAGATATGCAAAAGGCCTTGCAACAGGCTGGCATGGCCGATCGCAAAGTCAACATTCTTGTTGGAGAAAAGCAATGATGAGCTATCAGGACTCCCAGCGCATGAGTAAGCAAGCTGCTGAGGAAGCCTTTGCCTCGACTGAGGTTAAGTGTATTTGCGAGGCATTGGTGTCCATTGCCTTTTATGAGTCAGATTGGAAGTGGGTGCAGAGCAAATGCTTAGAGTTTCTCAACAACGAAAACCCCGAAATTAGAGGGCTTGCGGCAACTTGCCTTGGGCATATAGCAAGAATTCATCGCCAGCTTGAGAAAGAGAAGGTGCTCAATGCTCTTCATGGCCATCTAGATGACCATGCGATCTCAGGGCAGGTTGAGGATGCTCTGGATGACATTGATATGTTCTTGCAGTGACCAGCTATGCGTTGCCCCATGATTGGGGCAACGCCGTCCTTGGTTTGTCCCAAGTGAGCCTCACCGCGTTGACCGGCGACGTGATCAACGAGCGCAGTGTCACCCGCCTGGAAGGCCGCGCGGGCGGTGAGCACGTGACCAAGGACCTGGTCGACACCGCCGCGCGCATCGAGGCGGCGAACAACCTGACGATCACGGCGGGGCAGGATATCGGCATTGTCGGCGGCGCCGTGCAGGCCGGCGGCAACATCGACATGGATGCCGGGCGTGACCTGATCATCGCCAGCCAGGAAGGTGTCGACAGCCACGAGTACCAGCGCCGCCGCGTCAGTGGCCACGACACCAGCATCACCCAGTACGGCAGCGAGGTGAAGGCCGGCGGCAACCTCACCGCCACGGCCGGCCAGGACCTGAGCATCGTCGCCAGCGAGATCGAGGCCCGCCGCGACCTGGCCCTGCAGGCCGGGCGCGACGTGACCCTGGCCGCCGCGGCGAACGAGGAGCACAGCTACGCCAAGGGCAAGAAAGGCAAGACCAAGTACGAGCGCCAGGAGGACGACGTCGAGCAGCAGTCGGCTGAAGTGAAGGCCGGCGGCGACCTGACCATCGACGCCGGGCGCGACCTGCGCATGGTGGCGAGCAAGGCCAGCGCCGGCGACGAAGCCTACCTGGTGGCTGGCGACAAGCTCGAGCTGCTGGCTGCCAACGACAGCCAGTACTCGCTGTATGACATGAACAAGAAGGGTGGTTGGGGGAGCAAGAAGACCCAGCGTGATGAAGTGACCGACGTGAAGGCGGTGGGCAGTGAGATCACCAGTGGTGGCGACCTGACCCTCGAGAGTGGCGGTGACCAGCTGTACCAGGGCGCGAAACTCGCCTCCGGTGCGGACCTGACCATTGATAGCGGCGGTTCGGTGACCTTCGAAGCGGTCAAGGACATGCATCAGGAGAGTCACGAGAAGTCCAAGGGTGACCTTGCCTGGAACAGCATGAAGGGCAAGGGCCGCACCGACGAGACCCTGCGCCAGAGCCAACTGGTGGCCCAGGGCGAGGTGCTGATCAAGGCCGTGGATGGCCTGAAGATCGATATCCGCCAGATCGACCAGAAAACCGTAAGCCAGGCCATCGACTCGATGGTTGCGGCCGACCCGCAACTGGCATGGCTGAAGGACGCCGAACGGCGTGGCGATGTGGACTGGCGTCAGGTCAAAGAGCTGCATGAGTCGTTCAAGTACAGCCATTCCGGTCTCGGGCAGGGGGCCATGCTGGCCATCATCATCATCGCCACCGTGTTGACTGCCGGCGCGGCCAGCGGCGACCGCGACAACTGCGGCAACCTCGGCGGGCTGGGCGAACATGGCGCTGACCGCGGTGGCCACCTCCGCCGCCAGCGGCGCAACGATCAGCACCATCAACAACCGCGGTGACCTGGGAGCGGTATTCAAGGACGTCACCTCCAGCGAAAGCCTCAAGAACTATGTCATTGCTGGTGTCAGCGCCGGGGTGGGTGGTTACGTCGCCGATTCGTCGTTCATCACCCAGATGGGCACGCGCCTGGCGGTCAGTTCGGCGCTCAAGACTGTCGCCAGTGGCGGCAAATTCATCGACAACGTCGGAGAAGCGGCGCTGGGCCTGGCTGCGGATGCGTTGACAGGTGCTGTCTACAACCAGGTCGGCAGCAGCCTCGTCGGTTCCGGCTTGCCTACGCGGGTCGCTGTCCATGCCATTGTCGGCGGCTTGATCGGCGAGATGGCCGGCGGGGACTTCGCGACCTCGGCGTTGGCGGCGGGGGCCAACAAGGCGTTGATCCAGATGTACGGGGAGAAGATTTTCCCCGGTGCGGCGCATGACCAGCTGTTGGCCATGACGTCTCAGTTACTCGGGATGAGCGTTGCGGCGGTAGCCGGAGGAAGCGACAAGGACCAGCAGGTTGCCGGTTGGGTCGCCCAACAAGCGACGGTGAACAACTACCTCAAGCACGAAGAGGTGGACAAGTTCGCGCAAGAGTTGGTGGGGTGCCGGGGCGCCGAGAACCCTGCGGGTTGCCGCAGCGGTGTGCTGGATAAGTACGAAGGGATAAGGGTAAGCAAGACCGGTGCATGGTTCGAAGGCTGTAAGGCAAAGGGGGAGGGCGATTGCAGTAATCAGTACACGGATGTCAAGGCAGGCTCGAGTGCACTGGATGCACTGGCTGAACTGTCGACGCTGACAAACGATGAACGGGCGATGGTGCGCATCATCCAGGATCGCCATTATGACGAGGAACGGCAGGCACAGTATTTCTGGTACCAGACGTTCATGGCGGAATCCGGTGCGGCAGGGATTGCTACGGGGTTGGCCGGACGGGGTAGCAAGGGTAGTGGTCCAGATCGGTCGGGGTCAGGCCCCTCCTCGGGTGTGTTGGGCTTGGAGCCTAAGTCGGGGTCGTCGAAAGCGAACGCTTCTAATACACCCCGGTTCATTGCGGACTCTGCCGGTAACATTATTGATTTAGAATTTACCAAGGGGCTAACGAAAACGAATGTGACAGTCGCAGGAATGCGTGGTGGTGTTCAGTATCCGCTGCAAGGACAAACACCCAATTCTTACGCCAATCTTGGAAATGGGCATGCTGTTGTCTATGGCCCTGAGGGACGGGCACTGTATGATGTGTCTAACTCTCGGATTAAGGTCGTCGAATGGAATCAGGCACCGAATGGATCATATTTCCCCAAGAAGGGGAACGACACAAAAGCCTTTGAGGGAAATGTTCCTCAGTCGGTTCTTGAACATTTAGGGTTGAATTGATGAAAGCTTATCAAGGTTGTATTTCTAAAGATTCGTTGAATCTATTTGCTTCAGATATTGGCGTTGGAGAGTTTTTTTCATATGTAGGGAACTTGGTTTCATTGGAACAGGCGATTTCTGTTCTGGGTTTGCTTTCTCCCGATTTTGTTGAGGTTGATGGTCATGTTTTTTGGCTGCCTAATGCACAGCAATACGATTCGCAAAAAAAATGTTTGAAGGGGCTGGTCGAGACTGAAGCTGGTGCGTTGGAGCAAAGCACATCGCGTAAAGATGTTGAGCGGTACAGAAACATTTTCTCAATAAATCAGTTCTTTTCAAAGTGGGAGGATTCGCCGAATCGACCCGTATTTAAGGTTGGGCTGTCGGAGGAGGATTATCGTCTTTGTCATTTATTTGCCGAGCAGATCGCTAGGTATTGGAAGCGCGCGTTGTCAGACTGCTTTCCAGAGAAGGTTTTCCAGTTTGAGATCGCTGATGATCTTCTCGATGAGTATGGGGTTTGCCTGACATTCTGGCAGCTGTAGTTGTAATCAACTGGCCAAATGAGGAGGAACGGTTCGACGAGTTTGTCGAATTTGTTCTAACCACCTTGAGGGCTAGGAAGCCTGAGCGTGAGGAAGCGGAAAAGGGAAAAAAGCGGAAAAGAGCGGAAAAGGGGACAAATTTATTTTTCCTACTCTAATTCCGGCTCCTGGCAGCGAAGGGGGCTAGCTGTCATGTAGGTGGGCCGAGATTAGAGTAGGGGAAATAAATCTGTCTCCTTTTTGCATATCCCATTTTTGCAGTGGTGTACTTAAGGATGTGGATCTAATCACTGGGAGGGAATACTGATGATTATAAAAAAATCGGCGCTGACAGAAGAGGCTGGTACATGGGTTTTTCGAGGTGCTCCATACTCTGGGGCGGCATTGGAGTTTATGGGTGGAGATCTCATGTGGGGTGGCTTGTACGACAATGGCTGCTACATAGGTGATTATCGCAGCGAATTTATTTTGTGGGAAAAGGGGACAGATTTATTTTTCCTACTCTAATTTCGATTCCTGGCGGCGAACGGATCTAGCCTTCATGTAGGTAGGGCGAGATTAGAGCAGGGAAAATAAATCTGTCCCCTTTTTTTGAATGTCTTCATTATTAAGGGTACGAAAAGCCCCAGTATTGTTCCGACCAATCCGAATTGGAGTCCGAAGTGAGCGAGAGTCTCGAACGTTGGAATTATCAAGTTTTGATGCTTGTGCAGGCATTGGTTGGCGCAATTTCCCCTAATTTTAGAATGGTTACTATATCTTTGGAGGGCGGGGAGTGGGTTACTAGGTTCTACTTGGAGAATTATGATGAGGAGGATATAGACGAAGTTGAAGAGGTGATGTGTCAGTATGCGGCTTACCAAGACGGGGGGTTGAAAAGTCGATATGAGGTGTTAGTTGGTGGTGGAGGACTTCCTGGTTATTCGGAAGTTGGGAGGGTGGTTTATAGGCGGCGAGAGACTTTTGGCAGCTCTGAGGGGCAATAGAGACGGGAAGGAAAAGGGGACGGAGGAAAAGGGGACAGATTTATTTTTCCTACTCTAATTTCGGTTCCTGGCGGCGAACGGACCTAGCCTTCATGTAGGTAGGGCGAGATTAGAGCAGGGAAAATAAATCTGTCCCCTTTTTCTCAATGATCAGAAAGGTGCTGCTAAATTGGAAGATATAAGATCCATGTGTGAAATGTGAGGAGAGGTTTTCCTGTGCAGGGCTTATGGCTTCAAATTATGTTGAGAAAATACATAGCGAAAGGGGACAAATTTATTTTTCCTACTCTAATTTCGGCTCCTGGCAGCGAAGGGAGCTAGCTGTCATGTAGGTGGGCCGAGATTACAGGAAAGCCGCCGCACCCCCCGCAGGGTTTATCAAAGGCGGAGCGAAAGCAATGGATAAGAGAACGTACGCATATTGAGCAAGTGGAATAAGCAATGAATAAATTTTTGCAGGCTGTGGCTATTTTGTTGCCAATAAAGATTGAAAGAGTATTATGGGATGGCGATAAACTTATGCTTTTCTCGTTGGGTTGGAGCTTTCAGACTGAGAGTGCATGGCGTGTGTCAAAGGATGGGAATTTGCTGTTTGCTTGTTGGGATAATGACGCTAGCTATCTTGTTTCTGGATTGTTGAATTTATCCGTTCTTGAGGTGAGTTGGCTAATTGATGATCAGCCAATTGATCCATGCTTTAAATTATCTGACGGTCGTGTGTTAAATGTGTTTTGTTCGTCATCAACCGAACCTTGGGTTATGGAGTTGTCGGGCGGGGCAGTCTATGTAGGTAATACTTAATTTTTGAGTTTCTGTTGGTGCAAAATAGATAGTTAAGCTCCCTGTTCTAAAAGGGAAAAAGGGGGACGAAAAAAAAGGGGGCAGATTTATTTTTGCTAATCTAATTTCGGTTCCTGGTGGCGAACGGATCTAGTCATCAGGTAGGTAGGCCGAGATTAGAGTGGGGAAAATAAATCTGTCCCATTTTTTGTCCAGCGCTGTATCAGAGAGTTAGAGCTGGATGGTGTCAGTGGGACACCGGAAGTTCTGCAGTGTTTGAAAAGTTATCAGCAGTTGAGTGTATTGAAAGTTGTGGCTGCTAAGGATTGCGTTGACTGGTGGCGTGAAGAGTGCGTCCAGCTTCAGGTACTTCGTCCCGAATGTGACGTATATTTAAATAATCGGAAGGTTAGTTTGGAGGGGTAATGGGGTGTTTGTTCTGTTCGTAGAATTGCCTTCCATATCGGTCTGCAAGTCGGGTCGTTTCTGGTAGTCGATAGTTGCGTGTTGCATTCAATACCCAGTGACAGGCAGTTTCAAGGGAGATTCGGTGGCCGATTGAAACGAACACAGGTTTTACATGTTTTTGAGTCCTGAGCGGGGCTCCGATTAGTTCGTCGCCGTCGAACAGGCCTGATTGGCATCCCCTTTCATCAAGGGGAGGTGCGTATTCACCGATGAAGCGACTTTTGCCGCATCCAATAGTGGGTATGTCATAAAGTACCCCCAAGTGCGATGCCAAGCCAAACCGACGAGGGTGAGCTATACCTTGCCCGTCGCAGATGATCAGGTCAGGTCGGTGGGTTATAGTTGATAAGAGCTTCACGATTGAAGGCAGCTCTCTAAACGAAAAAAGACCAGGCACATAGGGGAATGAAGTTGTACCCGACCATGCATGCTCTTCGATGATTTCCAGGCTTTCTGCGTCAACCACAACAATGGAGGCGATCAGTGTATCGTTCTCTTTGTGGTAGGCGACATCAATGCCTGCGATACTAGAGATCGGCCCAAGCTGATCTTGCTTGACCACAAGTTTAGATAGTCGTATCTGTAGATCTATGGCTTCGCTTGGGGTTATATCCCAAGGATGTTGTATGACTGGCTGCATGTGGACTGTTCTCGCTAAATCAAGCTGGTGAGATTCTTGTCAACGAACCGTCAGATTATGCCATTTAAGAGCCAAATGACCAGCTGATTTTACTATCGGTCTGGGGCATGGAAAGCATGAAGTGGACTGAAAAATGGACAGATCTAGTTTGCCTGCTGTAGTTCAGGCGGCAGGAAAAGGGACCGATCTATTTTCCTACTCTAATTCCGGCTTCTGGCGGCGATGGGATCAAGGTGTCATTAGGTAGGCCGAGGTTAGAGTAAGAAAAATAAATCTGTCCCCTTTTGTCCTTAAGGATATGAGTAAGGCTGGGTATAAAGGTGATATTTATGTTGATGCTTCGAAAACAGGCGTCTCGATGGAGAAAATGATTGACCATTTCCGGCCTGGCTCTCCGGTATCTAATGTTGTTGGGGAAGGGGCGGTCTCAAATGTTTATATAAAAACTCAGGATGGCTGGCTGAATGTATCGGCTGGTAGAGTTTCCCAGCATAAGGGGTGGCAGTAGTGGCAGCAAGTTTATTCGTCCCTGTGACGCGTGTGCCTGAATTTGAAGAGTTAAAAAGCTGGCTTCAAGAGGCTTTGTCGGCTTTAGGGTTTGTGGTTAATAGAGTTACGGTTGGTGTTAATTTGGTTGGTGCATCGGACTTGCTTTCGAACATGATTTATATTTTTGATCATGAAAGAAATGTCTGTTGCTGGGTGACGTTCTTGAGTGCAGATGACTGTTTGCTGGAAGAGGACGAGTTTGGCATGCCATTTATTGCACATATTTCAGGTGGCGTTGGCGAAGGAAGGAATCTCGCTATTGCAGTCTCTTATGGTGTAGGTGTGGGCGGGGGAGGGAAGGTTGTATATGATGACGGTTGTTTGTACTTTGATGATCAGAAAGGTACTGCTAAATTGGAAGATATAAGATCTATGTGTGAAATGTGAGGAGAGGTTTTCCTGTACAGGACTTATGGCTTCAAATTATTTTGAGAAAATTCATGGCCGAAAATTGAAAGGGCGGGAGAAAGGGGGCAGATTTATTTTTCCTGCTCTAATTTCGAATGCTGTGCATTCGAGGGGTTAAAGCAGCCACGCAGGGAAAGCCGAAATTAGAGTAGAGAAAATAGATCTGTTCCTTTTTTATCTCCTTTTTTCTTGCCTTCTTCGAGATTTATTCCTGAGGTAATTGTGAACTACTTAGAAATACGCTCCGAGATGGAAATGGTATTTAAACGAGGTATTAGTGAGCGAGGCCTCACAGTGTATCAGGCTTTTGGTTATGCCTATGATGAGATGGATCACTATTTGCAGTCTAAGGCTGAGGGCGTGTCCTTGGCTGCCTATGTATCATTGTTTATAATTCCCGTCAGGGCTCGGTTGAAATTTATAACGGAGGATCCCTTTACTCAGGATGTCTCCTCTGAGTTCGTGGAAGTATATTCCTGTTTGCAGGCTGAAGGATTTTCTCAATTGAATGAAGATGGGTTGGTGATGTTGGTAGATGCCAGAGAGGTCATAGACTGCTTGGATAAATTTGGATTGGTTTAGTTTAGTTTGGTGCAATAAAAATGAAGCGGAAAAGGGGACAGATTTATTTTTCCTACTCTAATTTCGATTCCTGGCGGCGAACGGATCTAGCCTTCATGTAGGTAGGGCGAGATTAGAGCAGGGAAAATAAATCTGTCTCCTTTTTTCTTTGCTTTTTTCTTTTTTTCTTTTCTAGAAAAGTAGAAAGATATGAACTTAGTTATTGTTTATCCAAGTTGGTCGAGCTTTGGGTTTTATGACCTCTTGGCCAATGAGCCTGATGCCAAGGTTCAGAAGGAGCGACCTCCTTTCGGTGTGCGTGAGATTGTGGGGTGGTTGAGTGACGACGTCAGTAGTAGTGTTAGCGCAAAAGCGCTGATCACTCGACTGGAGGACTGTCAGCTCCGTGGTCAATCTGAGTACTTGGGGTTCGGCAATGCACACCACATGGCATATGCGGCAGGTCATCTGTATCTAGAGTGTGAGTACAGTGAGGGATCCCAGGTATTAATGACCATTGAGCAAGCTGTTTCCACTTTGAGTGACTACATGGTTTTTTTACAGGCTGGCGTTCGGAACAAAGAGGCTCCACCTCAGCCGTTCATGGTTGAATACCTCGCCGAGGGAGAGGAATCTTATAGGCGCATTGAAGCGTTAGGTGGTCGTTTGGGGTTTTCGGTGGAAGAAATGAAGGGTGTGAGTCGGGCTGATCGGCAAGAAAATAAACGGAGAGTATTGGTCGATAAGTCTCATACTTCCAAAAAATCTTGATTGGGGATGGGAGGCGTATTAGGTGGCCGATGTAGCGCTGGAGGTAAAAATTTTTGACGGTGATGAAGCTGGACGATTTCTAGCGATGGCTTCGATTGGGTTGCTTTCGTCAGTCAGGGCTGGTGTCATCGAACTGGATGAAGCAGAACGCTTGTTGTTCTCGCCCGGAGCGTCAAGTGTTTTTAGAAGGAAAGGGATTTCTGCTGTTGTCTGCGATCTTGTTATGGAATGTTGCGAGTTGGAGGACATACTGGGTCTCTTGCCGGATAGGTTTGATAGCGAGCTTGTACGGCTAATTGATGCTTTTTCGGAGTATTTAGCCGCCACGACACCCCTAGATGCCTATTCGGATCATGCGGAATATAGGTAGTTTATATGCTGCTGGCAGTGGCGGGGAAAGAGCGTAGGTATGGGCCTGTTTCATTTTTCACCGCACTTTTTCACATTGGCACACGAACATGAAAATAATCAAATCCTTCGCGAAATTGACAGGGCTTAAAAGGTTTGCGGCTTGGCGAGCCGGCTGGCAGGAACCAGCGTCTGTTGACCTGTTTTCCTATATTGAAGATGTCGTCAGCCCAGAGGACAGTTTGATTTTTTGCAAATGGCTGTTCCCGGACTTCGTCGTGTTCGAGGATTCGGTGATACTGGAAATGAAATTTGACGAGCCCGCATTTCGTGTGTGGCTTGATCATTTTTCAGGCGATAAAGCCGGTGTCGAGAGGATGCTGAATCATACCCATCTGTACGATGTGTTTTCAGGGTGTGGATCTGCGGTGGACGAGGTGGTTTTCGAGCAACTGTCCAATGTGCTGGCCATGTCCTGGCGAATGGTATTGAAGGCGCAATTTCCTGATAGAAGCTTCCACGTAGAGGCTATTAACTCTGATCAGGAGTATGGCCCGGTGGTCACGTTCCATGAAATGCGTGCGACCGTCTAGGGAAAAGGGGACAGATTTATTTTTCCTACTCTAATTCCAGCTCCTGGCAGCGAAGGGATCTAGCTGTCATGCAGGTAGGCCGAGATTAGAGTGGGGAAAGTAAATCTGTCCCCTTTTTCGCCCATTTAATTAATGGTTCTTGGTGCTCGCTGTCGCGGGACAGACTTATTTGTCGATTTTTATTTGTGGGTAAATAATGACTGGTGTTTCGGAATTGAATGAGTTGCTTATTGCCAATAATTGCTTGCGTTCCATGAGCATGCAGTTTGATGAAGATACAATGGCCTATGATTTGTCTCTATTAATTGCAGCGTCTGAAAATGCTGGTGCGGTACGTATCAGCTTTATTGATGTAAGCCAATTTACCTCCCGAGATCTTGGCGGCGGATTAACGCAGTTGATGCACATGAGCGTGAATAAGGTTGATGCTGGTTTTGATAGGGTGCGTTATGAGTTTTGCGAGCATGAGGATGGGAAGTTGTCCTTCGGCTTCTCGTCATTCTCGGTTGAGTGTGTGGAGTGAAAGCTATTGTGCTGACTTGCTGTAAAGGGGCGGATAGATCTATTTTTCTCCTTTTGCCTTTTAGCCGTAAGTGAGAGATCTAATGACTGCTTCATGGTTCAATGAATGTATAAGTCCATTTTTAGAGGGGTGCTCTCTGGAGTACTCGTCATGCTCTGGCGGGGATTTTGGTGATCTTGAACGGATAGAGTTGGAAGGCTTTGGTAAGCTTGGAACTGTAGAATTTTGGTCCAAGGGTTGGGTTGGGGTTGATATATATGACTGTGTCCTTGAAGAGCAAGTTATGAATTTTTTGTTTTCGCCAGAAGAGCAAAGCTCTGTACGTCAGGCTTTTGAAAGTTTTATAGAAATCTTCACGCAGAATGTCTGATGTAAAAGGAGAAGAAGCGGCAGGCCAACCTGTCTCTTTTTTCTTCGCCAGTGGCTAAGCTTCTGTAGGGTGTTTAAAAATGAGTGATCAAAAGCTGAGAGAGCAACCATTGGTCGATAGAATTGAAAACCTGGTTTCTGATCTTGCTGTCAATAGGAATAGTCGTTCTGAGAACGCCCTCTGCAAAGAAATACGACCGTTGTCAGGTAGTGAAAGAATGGAGGTTGTACAGGTACTGGCCAATTTTAATGTTCGTTTGGGTGCAGATGTTGCAGCTCGAGTCCACTTGCCAGTTTATTATCAAGTGCAGTTGATTAGAAACCTGCTTGCAGATGGTGGAAGTAATACAATCAAGCAGTTCGTTGTGCGGCTGTTCGTACATCGAATGAAGACGGCTGTGGTTATAAAGGAGTTGATGGCTGCGAAATATAGATATCCGGATGCGGTGAGCTTAATGGCGTACTACTATTCAAGTCTCAAGAGGGTTCGGTGTCGTGCTCAAAAAGATGCCCTTTTTTTGCTGAGGGATTTCAGAACATGTGGAGTTTAGATGATCAAGTGTTAGCAGCTGCCATTCCGGTATGGCTATTTTAATTATCGTATAGTCGTGTTCTGGTTTTATGCTCTGTATCACTAGAGTCTAGCGTGGACTGGATTGAAACCTGCAGCTCCAAATGGATAAAGCCCTGCACGAGGCAGGGCTTTGAACGCGGCAATTTTTATTTGAGGTAACCGTTCTGGCGCATCCGCAAGCTGTAGATCCAGACAGCAACCAGCAGCATTGCTTGTAGGGTGCCCGGGAGTACGTACCAAAAAGCCTGCGGGTAAAAGCTCGCCGGAAGGCGAGAAATTTCTGGGAACATGAGCGGGATCAGCGTCAGGCCAAAGAGCAGTGCCCCAAGCAGGCACCATACGGACTTCGCGCTGCGCCTGTACAACAACACGCTGCTTGTGACGAGTAGAATGCATGACAGTGCTGGAGGCACCAGCATAATCATTGCGAAATCACCCACCCTTGCCATTTCCCATCCTTCGCTGACTAACCAATAGACAATTTTGCAGGTGATGAGCAGGCAGTAGATTGCCGCATACGTGACTAGCATCGGACGTGGAGCGTTTCTTACCTGAGGTGCACTTTTTTCCATAATTTCCAGATCTCATGGCGTGGCGGGTTAATCCGGCCAAAGTGCGCAGTCTACTGGAGGATTGGTGGATCTTGAAGTGGCCTGAAACACCATACTACTTTTCGTACAATGCTTAATCGCACTCATCTGTAAGCTATGCGTTCAAGATGCTTGGAGTTTGCTCTCGACTTAAGCCGCCGGGACTGCCTTGCAGCCCTTTCGCGGCAAAAGGCCGCTCGTACAGGGGGATGCGGCCTCCTGTAGGAGCGGCCTTTTGCCGCGAAAGGACCGCAAAGCGGTCCTGCTCCGCAAACGCCAACTGCTCAGTTCAACCAGCTCAACGCCGGCCCCTGCGGCACGATCCGCGTCGGGTTGATGTGGTTGTGCGAGTAGTAGTAATGCAGCTTGATATGCGCCATGTCGATGGTGCGGTAGATCGCCGGGATCTGCGTCAGGCGCACCAGGTACTGGTACAGCGCCGGGTACTCGGCCAGGGTCTTGTGGTTGGTCTTGAAGTGCACGTAGTACACCGCCTCGTAGCGGATCAGCGTGGGCAGCAGGAACAGGTCCGACAGGCTCAGCTTGCCGCCCACCAGGTACGGCTGCTTGCGCAGCCGGTGCTCGAGGGTGTCCATGGCCGCGAAGAACTGCTTGTAGGCCTGGTCGTAGCTCTCCTGGTCCGGGGCGAAGCCCATGTGGTAGACCATGCGGTTGATGTTGGTGTGCAGCCACTGGTTGAGCTCGACGATGTCGCAGCTGGAGCGGTCGGGCACCAGGTCGATCGGGGTCTTGGCCAGGGGCAGCAGGCGGGTGGCCATCTGCAGCGCCAGCTCCGCCGAATCGTTGTGCACGATACGGTTCTGCTGGCGGTCCCACAGCACCGGCACCGACTGGTTGCCGGTGAAGCCCGGGCGCGAACGCTCGTACAGGCTCGACAGCAGGGTGACGTCCTTGTGCAGCGGGTCCTGGTCGTGCTCGTCGAACTCCCAGCCCTGGTCGTGGCGGCGCGCCGCCACGGAGGTCACGTCCAGCGCGTCTTCCAGGCCCAGCAGGCTCTGCACCAGGTGCACCCGGTGCGAGAACGGGCAGGCGTGGGAGATGTACAGGTGGTAGCGGTTGGGCTCGGCCACCAGTTCGCTGAGGAACAGCTCCTGGACCGACGGGTTGTCTTGGCTGCGGGTCATCTTACCTCCCTACTGCGGTGGCCAGGCTTGGGCATGGGCGCTCGCCGAGGGCGGCGATGCTGTGCTGGATCTTCAGGTTGGCGGCGGCCAGGCCCGCGGCCAGGCTCTCTTCGCCCATACCAAGGCCTTCGGCGTAGATGAACTCGACGCTGTTCAGGCCGACGAAGCCCAGGGTCTGCGACAGCCAGCCGGCCAGGGTGTCGGTGCCCTGGCTGTAGACGCCGCCGCTGGCGTTGAGCACGTGCACCGGCTTGTCGTCGAGCAGCCCGACCGGGGCGCCGTCGACATAGGTGAAGGTGACGCCGCCACGCACGATGTAGTCGACCCAGGTGTGCAGGATCGATGGTGCGCCGAAGTTGTAGCGCGGCAGGCCGATCACCACGCGGTCGGCTTCCTGGATCTCTTCGATCAGTTCGTTGGACAGCTTCAGCGCCGCGGCCGCCTCGATGCTGCTGGCGTCACCGCCGAACAGGGCGTCCATGGTCACCGCATTGAGGTGCGGGATGGGCTGGGCGTGCAGGTCGCGCACCGCCACCGAAGCTTCGGGGTTGACCTCTTTGAGCTGCTTGAGGAAGTTGTCCACCAGTTGGCCGGAGAAGCCGCCGTCGGACTTGATCGAGGAGCGGATGACCAGGACCTTGTGATTCATTGCGCGAATCCTTTCTGTGATGTGTGTGATAGCCAGTCTTGAGCAATCGGGCGGGAGTGAAAAGCGCAGATAATCAGGGTATTACCCTTAAGGTTGTCATGTATCGCCAGGGGCTCTGGGCTGGAACGAGCGCGGGGCAAGCCTGCTCCCACAAATCGCGTGGGAGCGGGCTTGCCCCGCGATGAACGTGATGGGTGATTACGCCCTTACCACTCGCGCTTGAGCCTGAACTTGCTCAACTGCGCGCTGGCGATGCGTGTCTGGCTGCCGTCGGCGTTGACCCGCCAGGCCTCGGCCTGGGTGAACATCAGATTGCGACCGTCGCGGATCACCTTGGCATGGAACAACACCTCGGTATCGCGCGGCGTGGCCGACAGCAGCAGGGTGTTGAAACTGTTGGTCAGGGCGTACTCGTCCGGCCCCAGCAGGGGCAGGGTGGCGAGCATGCTGGTGACGTCGAGCATCGAGTAGATCACCCCGCCGTGCAGGGTCTGGCTCAGGTTGTCGATGGCATCGGTAACGGTCAGCCGGCAGGTGCACTGGCCGGGGGACTGTTCCAGCATTTCCAGCCCGCAGTAGCGCTGGTAGGCGTGTTCGAGCAGCGCGCGCGAGTGCGCGGCGGCGTGGTCGCTGATGGTGCTCATGGTGTGATCCTTCACAGGTGCCGGGCAATGATTTCCAGCATGATTTCGTGGGTACCGCCGCCGATGGCCAGCAGGCGGGCGTCGCGGTGGATGCGTTCGACCAGCGAGGGCTCGACGCAGCCGTGGGCGCCATGCAACTGCACGGCGTCGCGGGCCAGGGTTTCCAGGGTCTGCACGGCGCTGTTCTTGGCGATGGCCACCTGGTGCGCGTCGAGGGTGCCTTCGGCCTGGCGGGCCACGCAGGTGTCGACGAACTGGCGGCTGACCGTCAGCTGCGCGTAGTGCTCGGCCAGGCGCTGGCGGATCACCGACTTGTCGAACAGCGGCTTGCCGCCGACCTGGCGGCTCTTGCACCAGTCGATGGCGGCCTGCAGGGCCATGTCGGCGCTGGTGATGGCCATTACCGCCAGGTTCAGCCGCTCCTGCTGCAGGCTGGCCTGCAGCAGGCGGCCGACGCCGCCCTTGCCGGTCAGGCGCAGCGCTGGCACGTCGACAAGCTCCAGGTCGGCCAGCGGCAGGCAGCGCCAGCCCAGGGCCTGGCGCGGGGTGTGGCGGATGCCGGCGGCGGAGCCTTCGACCAGGAACAGCGCCAGGCCGTCCTCGCAGTGGCCGACCATCAGCAGCCAGTCGGCACGGGTGGCGTTGCAGATGAACGCCTTGTGCCCGTTCAGCCGGTAGCCATCGGCCTGGCGCGTGGCCCGGCACTCCAGGGCGCGCAGGTCGGAGCCGGCCTGGCGCTCGGTGATCGCCAGGGCGATGCTCTGGCGGCCGTCGAGCACCGCCGGCACCAGGTCGTGGACGATCGGGTGGCCGGTGGCCTGCACTGCCTTGAGGCTGACGAAGTGCGAGCCCAGGCCCATGGTGATGCCCTGGGCGCCGCTGCGGGTCAGCTCCTCGATCAGCACCGCCACGGCCCGCGGGTCGTCCGGCAACTGGCGGTGGTCGTGGCCCAGGCCGAGCAGGCCGGCGGCGCCGGCCTCGCGGTTGAGCGTGGCCGGGTAGGCGCCGAGCTGCTCCCAGGCCGCCACGTTCGGCGTGATGCGCTCGCTGACGAAGGCCTGCAGGCGCTGGCGGTATGCGTCACTCATGGCGATCTCCTCAGAACACCGTGGTCAGGGCCAGGTCGTGGAAGCGCTCGACGATCGGCCGGATCCGCGAGGAGGTCATGGCGCTGTCCTCCTCGAAGTAGTACAGGTCGGTCATGTCGCGCATCACTTCCAGCATCACCCGCGAGCGCTCGGCGGCGCGGATCTCGTAGCGCTGCAGGGCGCTGTCGAGGCGCTCGTCGCAGCAGCCGACCAGGGCCTGGGCGAGCATGAAGGCGTTCTCCAGGCCCAGGGTCAGGCCGTAGCCGAGGGTCGGCAGCATGGCGTGGATGCTGTCGCCAAGCATCACCACGCGGCCGTTCTGCCAGCAGCCGGCGCCGGTCAGCGCCATCATCTTGTGGGTGAGGATCTGCTCGTGCTCGGTGGCTTGCATCATCCGCACCACATCCGGCGGCAGGTCGGCGAACAGCCGTACCAAGCCGTCGCGGTCGAGCAGCGGCTGGTTGCGGTGCTGGTAGGCGGCAAACCAGTAGCGGTACGGACGGTCGGCCGCCAGCGGGTAGGTGACCACCCGCGAGAACTCCGAGGCGAAGATCTGGCAACGGTCGGGCAGCAGCAGCGGCGAGTCGAACTCGACCATGCCGCGACTGGCCACCAGCCCGGTGTCGTAGGGTGTCAGGCCCGGCTCCAGGCATTGGCGCACGGTGGAGCCGACGCCGTCGCTGCCGATCACCAGGTCGAAGTCTTCCTGTTCGCCGTTGCTGAAGGTGACCCGCGCCTGTTCACCGACCTTCTCCACCTTCTCGCAGCCCATCTGGTAGCGGATCTGCCCGGGGGCCAGGCGTTCGCGCAGCAGGCCGAACAGCTCGGGACGCGGGAACATCACCGCCGGCGCCGGGATCCCCAGGCCGTCCGGGCGCACCGGCTGGCTGTGGATCAGGCGACCGTCGCGGCCATGGGTGTCGAGGAACTCGATGGCCTTGCCGCGGCCGATGAACCCGGTGTCGTTGAACAGGAAGCGCAGCACCTGCACGCCCTGGGGCCAGACGTAGATACCGGTGCCCGAGTCGCGCGGGCCATTGGCCCGCTCGTACACCGTGGCCTCGAGGCCGAAGCGCTTGAGAATCAGGGCGCAGGCCAAGCCATTGAGGCCGGCGCCGATGATCGCGATCTTCATGCGGCCACCTCGTTCAAGGTGTTCCAGCTCTGGCCACTCATGCGGTAGCGGCGTTGCAGCAGGCACAGGCTGGTCAGCTCCATCAGCATCGGGTCGAGCAGGCCCTGTTCCTGGGCGCTGAGGGTCGGCAGCTGCTTGAGCAGGGTGCGGACCTTGGCCGCGTCGAAGAACGGCAACGCGTCCAGGTCACGGCTGTGCAGGGTGTCCTGCACCAGTTGCCACAGGCGGCCTTGCTGCTGCAGGGTGGCCGGCGGGGCGCGGAAGTAGTGCTTCTTGCGCTCGTACAGGGCCTTGGGCAGGTAAGGGCGCATGGCTTCGCGGAACACGTACTTCTCGGTGGCGCCGCGCACCTTCATCCACACCGGCAGTTGGCAGGCCAGTTCGACCACGTGGTGGTCGAGCAGCGGCACGCGGCCTTCGATGCTGTTGGCCATCTCCATGCGGTCGCCCAGGGTGGTGAGGACGAAGTTCGGCAGGTACGACTTGGCCCACAGGTACATGGAGTTGTGCACCGGATCGCGGTCGGCGAGCTTGCCGTGGTCGAGGCGGTCGAAGAACTGGCGATACGGGTCGACACCGGTGAAGTGGTCGCGGAAGTCACCGCGGTACAGGCTCTCCAGGGCCTTGAACCAGCCGGCCTGGTTGTCCAGCCACGACACGCCGTGCTTGAGCTGGTCGACCATCCAGTGGATGTCGTGGGGCATGTGCGCGTTGGTGTAGCCCTGCTCGTTGGCCTGGATGCGCTGGCGCAGCAGGTCGATGACTTTCGGGTCTTGTTGTTCGTTGTTGTACAGCAGCATGTCGCGGCGGAAGTGCGGGTAGCCGGCGAACACTTCGTCGGCGCCTTCGCCGGTCAGCACCACCTTCAGGCCGGCCTTGCGCACTTCCTTGCTGAGGATGTACTTGGCCACGCCGTGGGCGTTGAAGAACGGCGTCTCGTTGTGCCACACGGCCTGCTCGAAGTTGTCCGCCAGGTCGTCCTGGGTGATCTCGATGGTGTGGAAGCGCGCGCCGTTGTGCTCGGCGGCCATGCGTGCGAAACGGTTCTCGTCGTAGTCGTCCATGTCGGTGAACGACAGGTTGAAGGCGTCCAGCGGCTCGCCCTTGAGGGCGGTGGCCATGCCCAGCATCGCCGAGGAGTCGATGCCGCCGCTCAGGTACACGCCCATCGGCACGTCGGCGCGCAGGCGCAGGCGCACCGCTTCCTCGATGGCGGCGCGCACGGATTCGATCATGCCGGCCTCGTCGCTCGGCGCCGGGGTGTCGCGGCGGGCGAATTCCATGTCCCAGTAGCGGCCGCTGTGCAGGCCGCCGTGGTCGACCATCACCCAGCAGCCCGGCTGTACGCTGCGCACGCCTTCGAACAGGGTGTGGTCGCGCAGGTAGAAGGCGCGGCTGGCGTAGGCGTTCTCGTCCCAGGTCGGGTTGACGCCGGCGGCCAGCAGGGCCTTGATCTCGGAGGCGAAGTACCAGTTGCCTTCATGCTGGGTGTAGAACAGCGGCTTGATGCCCAGGCGGTCGCGTACCGCCAGCATCAGGCGGCGACGGCGGTCGAACAGGACCATGGCGAACTCGCCGCGCAGCTCCTTGAGCCCGGCCATGCCGGAGCGGCGGTACAGGTGCAGGGCGATCTCGCTGTCCGAGGCGGTCTTGAAGATCGCGCCTTCGGCCTGCAGTTCGGCACGGATGCGCTCGTGGTCGTAGAACTCGCCGTTGACGATCACCGCCAGGTCGCCTTCGTCGGCGACGATCGGCTGCATGCCGTTGTCCAGGCCGATGATGCTCAGGCGGGTGTGGCCGAGCACGGCGCGCTCGCCCGGGTCACGCCACAGGCTGTGCTCGTCCGGGCCGCGGTGGTTGATGGCGGCCAGGGCGTCGAGGATCGACTGGTCGCTGATGCTGTTGCGTTTGGACTGGTAGACACCGATGAAACCACACATGGCAAAATCCTTTTCTCATAGGTCGGGCGTCGTCGGCGACGCCGGAACGGCGCGGGCTTCGTGGTCCGCGCACCCAGGGTTCATTGCGCCCAGTCGGGGCGGCTGCGTTCGAAGAAGGCGGCAAGACCGTGCTGGCCCTCGCTGGAAGTGCGCAGGCGGGCGATCAGTTGCAGGTTGCAACCCTGCTCGTCGAGCAGGTGGTCGCGGCCTGCCAGGCGCGCCAGCATCTGCTTGATCTCGCGACTGGCCTGGGGGCCGGTCTGCAGCAGGGTGGCCAGCCAGCGGTCGCGGGCCTGCGCCAGCTCGGCGGCGGGCACCAGGCGGTGGACCAGCTGCAGGCGCAGCGCGTCCTCGGCGCCGAACACCTCGGCCGAGAGCATGTAGCGCCGTGCCTGGCGCACGCCCATGGCGCGCACCACGTAGGGGCTGATCAAGGCCGGGGCCAGGCCCAGGCGCGCCTCGCTGAAGCAGAACCGCGCATCCTCGGCGGCCAGCACGTGGTCGGCGCAGCACAGCAGGCCCAAAGCCCCGCCGAACACCGCGCCGCGGGCCAGCATCAGCACCGGCACCGGGAAATCGTCCAGGCGCTGCAGGACGTTGGCCAGCAGGCTGGCGTCCTCCAGGTTGCGCGCATGGTCGAACTCGCGGCTGCGGCGCATCCACTCCAGGTCCGCCCCGGTGCACAGGTGCTCGCCGGCGCCGTCGAGCACCAGGGCGCGCAGCCCCGGGTGCTCGGCGAGGGCCTGCAGCTGCTCGTGCAAGGCCCCGAGCAGGGCCTCGTCGAGGGCGTTGCCGGCGTGCGGACGGTTCAGGGTCAGGCAGGCGACCGCAGGTTGCGGCCAGCTCAGCAGCACGTCGCTCATGGTCGTCAGCTCGCCATCTTCAGGGACAGGGCGGTGCTCTCGTACTGACGGCGATAGCCCTCGCAACCGCCGTAGCGGAACGCGCCGCCGGTGACGTACGGCGTGCTGTAGTCGGCCACGGCCGGGTGGTTGTCGCCGTAGAACCAGGCGCTGTACTGCTCATGGCCCAGGCGGGTGCGGCTGGCCAGCATGCGCGCATGCGCCTTGCGCCGCGAATGGGCCTGGTAGCCCGGCACCACGGTGGCACTGAAGAACTCGCCGACGCTGCCCGAACCGTAGCTGAACAGGCCGATGTTGCGCCCGGTCAGGTCCTCGTCGCTGTTGTCCAGCAGCGACAGCAGGGCGATGTACAGCGAGGCGGTGTAGCAGTTGCCGATGGCCTTGCCGTACAGCTGGCTGGTGGCGTAGGCCTGCTCGCCCAGGGCCTTGGCCGCTTCGGGTTCGATCGCCTCGAACACCGAGAAGGCCTTCTTCGCCATCTTGGTGAACGGCTGGTGGAAGCACAGGAAGCTCATGTCTTCCAGGCCCAGGCCGCCGTCGGCGCGGTAGCTCTGCCAGGCGTTGCGCAGCGACTCCAGGTAGACCTCGATCGACAGCTTGCCATCGACCAGCGCGGTGCTGCGCAGGTTCGGCCGCCAGAAGTCCGAGACGTCCAGGCTGTAGCGGCCCTGGTGCGGGTGCAGCTCCAGCAGGCGCGGGTTCTCGGCCACGATCATGGCCACGGCGCCGGCGCCCTGGGTGCATTCGCCCTCGGAGTTCTGCTCGTAGCGGGCGATGTCGGTGGCGATTACCAGCACCTTCTCGTGAGGACGCTGGGCGACCAGCGCACGGGCCATCTGCAAGCCGGCGGTGGCGCCGTAGCAGGCCTGCTTGAACTCGACCACGCGGCAGTCGGCGCGCAGGCCGAGCAGGCTGTGGACGAACAGGCCGGCGGCCTTGGACTGGTCGATGCCGCTCTCGGTGGCGAGGATCACCGTGGCGATCGAGGCGCGGCTGGCGTCATCGAGCAGCGGCAGGGCGGCGTTGGCCGCCAGGGTCACGATGTCTTCGTCCGGGGCCGGTACGGCCATGAACTCCTGGCCGATGCCGACCAGGTACTTCTGCGGGTCGATACCGTGCCGTTCGGCAAGTTCTTCCAGTGCGAAAAAGTGTTGCGGTACAGACAGCCCAATATCATCAATGCCGATTTTCATGTGTATGCCCAATTATTTTTCACTGTTGAAAAAATCCCAAAATACACAACCGGTCTTGTTGTTCCGGTGCCAGTCCCTGCTGGCCATTTAATTATTGCGGCTGAAGCTTTTGCCAAAAAAAGCGAATAATTCAGATGGGATTGATGACGCCTGTTCATGGTTTTCCGGGTGCGGAAAGTTTGCATTTTATTTATCGCGCGCAGGCGTGCGCCCCGTGATTCCACGCGGCTTATGCAAAGGGGTAATGAACAGATTGTCGAACAATAGGGCAATTAAAATTTTCAATTGTTTTAATATGAAAATTTTATGGCGGTGTTGTCGCCTGATTGACCTGTTGTTTCGGCTATATATTTATGCCGTATCGCTTGTGCATATCTGCATGGTCGGGACTTCCTTGTCCATTATTCATCCATTAGTGCCGGGCACTGTGCGGGACGTTGTTGTCGCACGAAGCGTGCCTGGGCGAATAGTGACAAAAAGTGCGCGCATCGCGGCACGGCCTTCATGTGTTGGCGGCAGCTGTGGTACAACGCCGCAGGACAAAGGAATCGTCGCCCGGTTTCCGGGCACACAAGGAGGTAGTGGTGTTTTCCAAGATCAGTCTCGATCAGTGGCGCGCGTTCGTCTGCACGGTCGAGTGCGGCGGTTTCCAGCAGGCCGGCGAGCACATGTACAAGTCGCAGTCGGCGATCAGCCATTCGGTCAACCGCATGGAAATGCTCCTGGGCCAGGAGCTGTTCATCATCGAAGGGCGCAAGGCCGTGCTCACCTCGCTGGGCAAGGCGCTATTGCCCCAGGCCAAGCACCTGCTGGGCGCGGCGCAGAAGCTCGAGCACCTGGCCAACCAGTACCAGCCCGGGTTGTTCACCGAGCAGGCGCTGGCGGTGGATGTGCTGTTCCCCATCGAATTGCTGCAACAGGCATTGCAGGAGTTCGCCCTGGAGTACAAGGATCACCGTATCCGCCTGTACGAGACGGCGTTGTCCGGGGCTCGCGAGTTGCTGGAGGACGGCAAGGTCGAGCTGGGCATCGCCAGCAGCCTGCCCTCGGGGTATCTGCAGGAGTTCTTGCTGAATGTCTCGTTGATCTGCGTGGTGGGGGCCAGCCACCCGCTCAGCGAGGCGCAGGGCGAGTTGAGCCTGGACGACATGAAGAACCACCGGCAGGTGGTGATCCGCGATTCCGGCACGCGCAATTCGCAGAACAGCGGCTGGCTGGGGACCTCGCAGCGCTGGACGGTGAGCAGCCTGGCGGCGGCCGAGAGCTTCGTCGAACGGGGGATGGGCTTTGCCTGGCTGCCGGAGCATCGGGTGCAGCAGGGGTTGGCGCAAGGGCGGTTGGTGCGGGTCAACCTGCAGCATCAGCGGGAGCGGGAGGTGCCGATGTACATGGGGTACCCCGAGGAGTACCGGCACAGTCCCGAGGTGCGCTTGCTGGCGCAGATACTGCGGGAGCGGTGCCGGGAGTATCGGCCGGGGTGATTTTCGGGGCGGTAGCTGGGGCTGCCGCGCAGCCCTTTCGCGGCACAAGGCCGCTCTCACGAAGCAAAAAACAATTCTTTGAGCTAGCTCGGGCAGCGTGGGAGCGGGCTTGCCCCGCGAGGCGGTGTTTGGCACCGGCTTCGCCGGTGATCGCGGGGCAAGCCCGCTCCCACGCTGGAACTTTGCTCCCTGCGCAATAGCCCCCAGCCATTTCGAAGACTGTCGGATCTTTCCGAACCTGAAACCAAATGCTTCAGCCAGCAAAGCTTGGGAACTATCCTACGCGCTTGCCGGAAGCTGCTGCGTTGTCGGGGAAATACTCCACGGATAACTTCACGGGGTCGCCACACCAGGTGACCGGGCGTGAGAACCCGAGGCGTAAATTATCGGCAATCCAGTTATGGCAGCCGTGCCCGGGCAGACTTCGGTCTGGCCGAGTTTCTCTTGCGCCTCGGTTTCTCACCCCGTGCACGGCTGCCACCCTTTGTCCCGTGAGAAAGGCGCCGGAGGGCAGCATTCTTGAACCGCGCAGGAGTGTTGACTATGAAAAAGATCGTCCCAGACCCACCGCGTCTAGCCCCCTTCATCGCAATCCGCCCGACCCTCACCCGCGAAGAAGCCATGACCGCCGCCGTCGAAGTGGCCACGGCTATTTCCGATGTCCTCGATATCTACTTCAAGACCGACCCTGGCGAAGCCCAGGACCGTCTGTTCGCCGCCAGCGACTACCTCGGCCAGCTGGCCTGTGCCTTGCTCGAACACAAGCCAGAGGTGCAGCCATGACCAACGCACGTACCGCAGGCCGGACCCGCTGCATGGACCTGTTCAAGGTCGAGCCGGGCATTCCCTTCGCGGATGCCTTCAGCGAGTTGTCGGTGCTGCTTGGCTGCATTCGCCACCTCACCTGCGAGGCCGAGATGGAAGGCGACCTGATGGCGGGCAGCGCAGCGCGCATGTTGAGCGCCATGGCCAAGGCGTTGATCGATGACATGGAGCTTGGTATGAACCGCCGCTGTTGATCCGATGGCCCTATCGCGGGGCAAGCCCGCTCCCACGCCCTTGCAAACAACGCATTCAGGCGTGGGAGCGGGCTTGCCCCGCGATAGGGCCGGTGTTGCCAATACCTTACCCGCGCAGATCACTCGGCAGGAAATCTCGCTCCGGCTCGTAATCCAGCTTCAGATACCCCGCCAATTCGCGCAGGTCTTCCGGGCTCAGGCTGCCGGCCTGCTGCTTGAGCCGCAGGCTGTCGACGATGTACGCATAGCGCGAGACGTTGTAGTCACGCACCGCGTTGTACAGGTCGCGCTGGGCATCGAGGATATCGACGATGTTGCGGCTGCCCACCTCATACCCCGCCTCGGTGGCCCGCAACGAGCCCTGGCTGGAGATGATGCTCTGGCGCCGCGCCCGTACCTGCTCGACATCGCTGACCACCGCGCGGAAGGCGTTGCGCGACCCTTCCAGCACCTCGCGTTCGAGGCTGGTGCGGCCGTACTCGGTGCGTGCCAGCTCATGGGTGGCCTGGCGCACCCGCGCGCTGGTGCCGCCGCCGCTGAACAGCGGCAGCTTCATCTGCACCATCACCGAGCTGTCGCGCTGGTTGCCGGGGCGCTGGCCGAAGTGCGCGCTGGAGTCCATCAGGTCGCTGTCGCCCTCGGCGTAGCCCATGGCCAGGTTGAAGGTCGGCAGGTGATCGGCCTTGCTGCTGCGCAGGGTCTGGCCGGCCTGGCTGACGGCGGCCTGGCTGGCGCGCAGGCGCAGGTTCTGCGCCATGGCCTGTTCGACCCAGGCCTCGGCGCGCTCGGGCACCGGCGCCTGCACCGGCAGGCTGTGACGGATCCCGGCCAATGCCGGCTGGGCCTGGCCGGTCAGGCGCATCAGTGCCTGGTAGGCGTCCTCGCTGCGGCGCTGGCTGTCGATCAGGTTGGCGCTGGCGCGGTCGAAGCTGGCCTGGGCCGAGAGCATGTCGTTCTGGTCGGACAGGCCGGCGTCGTAGCTCAGCCGGGTCTGTTGCAGCTGGCGGTCGAAGGCGCGCAGCTCGGCCTTGGCGGTGGCCAGGTTGTCCTCGGCCAGCAGGGTGTCGAAGTAGCTGCTGGCGGTGTCGAGGATCAGCTGCTGCTGGAATGCCGAGAAGTCCAGTTCGGCCTGTTCGTTCTCGGACTGCGCGGCCTTGTAGTCGAACCAGCGGCTGAGGTCGAACAACGGCTGGTCGAGGCTCAGGCGGTACAGGCTGCCGCTGCGTTGCTCGACCTGGCGGCGGTCGCTGCGCACGTCGCCGGCCTCGGCATCCAGGGCCACCTGCGGCAGCAGGCGGGCGCGGGCCAGGGGCACGGCCTCGCGGCGGGCCAGGTAGTTCTCGCGGGCGGCGGCCATGTCGCTGTTGTGCTCGACCACCTGGGCGTACACCGACATCAGCGTCGCACGGTCGGCGGCAACGGCCTGGGCCAGGGGCGCCAGCAGCAGCAGGGGCAGAAGGGTCTTACGTAGCATGTCGTTTCTCTTTATTCGGGCCGGCCGCTCCCAGGGGCAGCCGGTCATGGCTGCCACAGGGGAGGGCGGGCTAAGGGGTCAGGCCGGCTGGGTGTAGGCGGCCAGTTCCTGCAGGCGTGGGTCTTCGCTGGCACGGTGGTCCTTGGCCAGCAGCGAGTACACGGTGGGCAGGATGAACAGGGTGAACAGCGTACCGACCAGCATGCCGATGACGATCACCAGGCCCAGGCTGAAGCGGCTGTGGGCACCGGCGCCGCTGGCCAGCAGCAGCGGCACCAGGCCCACGACCATGGCCGCGGTGGTCATCAGGATCGGCCGCAGGCGGATCTGCGCGGCGCGCTCGATGGCCGTGCGGCGGTCGAGCTGGTCGGCCTGCTGCAGCTCGTTGGCGAACTCGACCATGAGGATGCCGTGCTTGCTGATCAGGCCGACCAGGGTCACCAGGCCGATTTGCGTGTAGATGTTCACCGTGGCATAGCCCAGGTACAGCGGGATCAGCGCGCCGCACACCGACATCGGCACGCTGACCAGGATCACCAACGGGTCGCGCAGGCTTTCGAACTGCGCCGCCAGCACCAGGTAGATGACCAGGATGGCGAAGATGAACGTCACCACCAGGGCGCTGCCTTCCTGGACGAACTGGCGGGCATCCGACAGCCAGTCATGGCTGAAGCCGGTGGGCAGGGCATTGGCCTGGGTGGCGAGGAACTGCACCGCGTCGCCGATGCTCACGCCCGGCGCCGGCACCGCCTGCAGGGTGGCCGAGTTGAGCTGGTTGAACTGGGTCAGCTTGTTGGGCTCGATCGACATGTCGAAACTGACCAGGGTCGACAGCGGCACCTGGGCGCCGTTGGCGGCCTTGACGTACTGGCCGACCAGCATTTCCGCCGACAGGCGCTGGGCCCGTGCCACCTGTGGGATCACGTCGTAGGAACGGCCGTCGAGGGCAAAGCGGTTGACGTAGTTCTCGCCCACCAGTACCGCCAGGGCGTCGCCGATGGCCTGCATGCTGATGCCCAGGTCGTTGGCCTTGCTGCGGTCGATGTTGATGTTGACCAGCGGGCTGTTGAAGTCCAGGTCGCTGTCGACCACGGCGAACAGGCCGCTGGCCATGGCCGCCTGCTTGATCTTGTCCATGGCGTCGAACACCACGCGGTGGTCTTGGGAGCTCTGGATCACCATCTGCACCGGCAGGCCGCCGGTGGAGCCGGGTAGCGGCGGCAGTTGGAAGGCGAAGATGGCCACGCCCTCGATCTCGCCCACGGCTTTCTGGATCTCGGCCTGCAGCTGGTCGGCGCTGCGCTGGCGCTTTTCCCAGGTGCTCAGGTTGGCGCCGCCGAACGCGGTGCGCGGGCCGTCGTTGCCGTTGACCACCCAGGTGATGTCGGTTTCCGGGAAGGTCGCGAACAGGCGGTCCATGCGGTGCGCGTACATCTGGGTGTAATCGATGTTGGCGTACTGCGGGGCCTTGGCCACCGCCAGCACCTGGGCCTGGTCCTCGACCGGCGCCAGTTCGCGCTGGGCGCCGAGGTAGAGGATCGGCAGGCTGACGAACACCGCCACGGCGATGGCCAGGGTGACCCAGCGGTGGTGCAGGGACACGTCAAGCAAACGGCCATAGCCGTTGCCCAGCCAGTGGAAGAAACGCTCGGCGCCACGGGCCATCGGCCCTTCGCTGGCCTGGCGGTTGAGCAGGAAGGCACTCATCACCGGCGACAGGGTCAGCGCCACCACGCCGGACACCACCACGGCGCCGGCGAGGGTGAAGGCGAACTCCTTGAACAGCGCGCCGGTCAGCCCGCCCATCAGGCCGATCGGGGCGTACACCGCGGCCAGGGTCAGGGTCATGGCGATCACCGGGCCGGCGATCTCGCGGGCGCCGACCAAGGCCGCCTGCAACGGCGACTTGCCTTCCTCGATATGCCGGTGCACGTTCTCCACCACGACGATGGCGTCGTCCACCACCAGGCCGATGGCCAGGACCATCGACAGCAGGGTCAGCAGGTTGATGCTGAACCCGAACAGGCTCATGATCGCCGCCGCGCCGATCAGCGACAGTGGGATGGTCACCAGCGGGATCAGCACGCTGCGCAGCGAGCCGAGGAACAGGAAGATCACCACGGCGACGATCACCACGGCCTCGACCAGGGTCTTGACCACCTCGTCGATGGACGCCTGGATGAAACGCGCCACCTCGAACACGATGTTGGCGGTCATGCCCGGCGGCATGGTCTCGCGGATCTGCGGCATCATTTCCTGCACTGAGCCGACGATGGTCAGCGGGTTGCCGGCGGGGGTGGCGTGCAGGCCGATGAACACCGCAGGCTCCCCGTCCATGATGCCGCTGGTGTCGTAGGAGGTGGCGCCGAGCTCGGCGGTGCCGATGTCGCTTAGGCGGATCAGCGTGTCGCCGTCGCGGCGCACCACCATCTGGCGGAACTGGTCGACGCTGGTCAGGTCGGTGTTGATGTTGATGTTGGCCGAGACGTACTGGCCCTTGGTCTGCCCGGGGGCGGCCTGGAAGTTGTTCTGGCGGATGGCCTCGGCCACGTCGCTGGCCGACAGGTTGCGCGCGGCCATGCGCGCCGGGTCCAGCCACAGGCGCATGGCCAGTTTCTGGCCGCCGAGGATCTGCGCCTCGGCCACGCCGTCGATGGCCGCCAGGCGCGGCTGCACCACGCGGGAGATGTAGTCGGTGATCGCCGGCAGGCCGATGTCCTTGCTCGAGAAGCCGACGTAGATCACCGCCGTGCCTTCGCCGGAAGACTTGGCCACCACCGAGTCGTAGGCGCCTTCGGGCAGGCGGTACTTGACCTGGTTGACGGCGGCCATGATCTCGGTGAGGGCCTTGTTGGAGTCGGCGTTGAGCTTCAGGCGCACGCTGATGACGCTCTTGCCCTGGGTCGAGGTCGAGCTCAGGTAGTCGACGCCGTCGACCGAGGCCACGGCCTGCGAGATGGGCTGGGTGACGAAGCCCTGCATCAGCTGCGAGCGGGCGCCGGGGTATTCGGTGGTGATGGTGATGGTCGCGCTTTCCAGCTGCGGGTACTGGCGGATCGGCAGGTTCAGCAGCGCCAACAGGCCAAGCATGACGATCATCGCGCAGACCACCAGGGTCAGTACCGGGCGGCGGATGAACAGGTCGGTGAATTTCATGGTGCTACAGGTCCTTTTCAGTGGCACGCAAACCCATTACTGCTGGGCCAGGTCCGGCTTGCGCGTGGTGCTGGCGGCCAGGGTGTCGTCGGTGACCCGCACCGGCATGCCGTTGCTCAGGCGGATCTGCCCCGAGACCACCACGCGGTCGCCCGGGGTCAGCGCGTCGAGCACCACCACGCGGTCGTCGCGGCGCGCGCCGAGCTTGACGAACACCTGCTCCACGCGCAGGGCGCCGTCCTTCTCGCGCAGCACGTACAGCGAGTTGCCGTAGGCGCTGTAGCTGATCGCCGTCTCCGGCACGCTCAGCACATCGGCGTGGCTCGGCAGCTCGATGCTGACGTTGGCGAACATGCCCGGCTTGAGTTGCTGGCCGGGGTTGTCGAGGGTTGCCTGCACCAACATGGAGCGGGCGCCCGGGTCGATCTGCGGCTCCAGGGTGGTCACCGCGGCGACAAAGCGCTGCTGCGGCCAGGCGTCGACCTTGAGGGTGATGGCCTGGCCCGCCTGCAGGGCGGCGGCGGACTGCTCGGGCAGCGGGAAGTTGACGTGCAGGCGCGACAGCTCGGTGAGGGTCACCAGGCTGTCGCCGGGGCTGACGTACTGGCCGAGGTTGACCTTGCGGATACCCAGCACGCCGGCGAACGGGGCGCGGATGGTCTTCTGCGCGATCTGCGCCTGGACCTGGGCGATCTCGCCGAGCAGCTGGTCGTAGTTGGCCTGGGCCTGGTCCAGCTGGGCCTGGGTGGAGGCCAGCGGCAGCACCTTGCGCGTGCGTTCCAGGGCCAGCTTGGCGTTCTTGGCCTGGGCCTGCAGCTTGGCCAGCTCGCCGCGCTCGGGCGCGTCGTTGAGCTTGACCAGCACCTGGCCTGCGGCCACGGCCTTGCCGGCGGTGAACTCCAACGCGGTGATGCGCCCGCCGACCTCGGGCGAGACATTGACCTGGTGTACCGCCTCCAGGGTGCCGACGGCGCTGAGCACCTGCGGCATCGGGCCCGACTGCACGCGGGCGATTGCCACCGGGGTGGCGTTGGCCTGGGCGGCGGGGGCGTCGTTGGCCACTACCGCCGGGGCGGGCAGCAGGGCCATGGCCAGCAGCGACAGAGAGGTGCCGGCGGCGATCCAGTAACGGTTTTTCATTGGGCGGCTCCTTGTGCCTGGTTCTGGTTGGCACGGACCTGGATGAAGGTCTGGCGCAGTTGCTCGAGGCTCAGCGCGCCGGGGACCAGGTAGCGGCCGTCGATCACCAGGCTGGGCACCGAACTGATGCCCAGGCGCCGGCCCTGGGCCAGTTCTTCCTCGAGCATCTGCGGGGCCTGCTGGTCGAATGCCGTGGCGAAGGCCTGCGGGTCGAAACCGGCTTCGGCGGCCACCGCCAGCACGGTGGCGCGGTCGCCGATGTTGCGGGCCTGCACCAGGTGGGCTTCCTGCAGGCGGTCGAACAGGCGCTCGTGGCCTTCGTTGCCGCCCAGGGCCTTGGCGGTCTGGCAGGCCAGGCCCGCGAGCAGGCCGGTTGGGTACTCGAAGTCCTGCTGGCGCATGGCTTCGATGTTGATGCGCTTGACGTCCTCGGCGCGCGAGCACGACAGCCAGTGGCTGAGGATGGTCTCCTTGGCCTTGGGCATCGAGCCGAAGCGCTCGACCATTGCCTCGCGGCTGGTCTGCAGGATGAAGCTGCGGTGCTGCACGTCCAGGTTCAGTTCGTCCTGCAGCTGCTTGAGGCGCGGGGCGAGGACGAAGCACCAGCCGCAGACGACATCGTGGAAGAATTCGACTTTCAGGGGTGACATGGCAGTGATCCGGTTTCAGGGAGGGATGGCCGCACTATCCACAGCGCCCCGGCAAGAAAAAAGCGACAAAAGTGCCGCAAACCCTCTCATCCCCTTCATCGATGGCCGCCCGGCCCGGTCGCGAGCGGGTAGAATGGCGCTTTTGCCTGACCGTAGCCGACATGAGCCCAGCCATTGCCACCCTCGAGCAGCACCTGCTCGCCGCCCTCGACCCTGCCCCCCAGGAGACTCGCCGCCTGTTCCATGGCCGTGGCCGCTGCTGGCCGGGGCTTGAACAGATCACCGTCGACTGGCTCGACGGCGTGTTGCTGGTGGCGCTGTTCCGCGAGCCGCCCGAGGGCCAGCTGGCCGAGCTTGAAGCGATGCTGATGGCGTTGGCCGAGCGCCCGCAGTGGAGCGGCCAGGCCATCCTGCTGCAGCACCGCTACCTGCCCGACAGCCCTGGGCAGTGGCTGTGGGGCGCGCCGTGCCAGCAGCGCGAGGTGGTCGAGGATGGCCTGAAGTACCTGCTCGACCTGGGCGTGCGACAGAACAACGGCCTGTTCCTCGACATGCGCTACGGCCGGCGCTGGGTGCGCGAGCAGGCGGGCGGCAAGCGCGTGCTCAACCTGTTCGCCTATACCTGTGGTTTCTCGGTGGCGGCGATTGCCGGCGGCGCCGAGCAGGTGGTCAACCTGGACATGGCCAAGTCGGCGCTGTCCCGGGGCCGCGACAATCACCGGCTCAATGGCCATGACGCCTCGCGGGTCGCGTACCTGGGGCATGAGCTGTTCAAGTCGTGGGGCAAGGTGCGCAAGTACGGGCCGTACGACCTGATCATCATCGATCCGCCGACCTTCCAGCGTGGCAGCTTCGTGCTGACCCAGGACTACGCCAAGATCCTTCGGCGTTTGCCGGAGTTGTTGACTGAAGGCGGCACGGTATTGGCCTGCGTCAACGATCCGGGGATCGGGCCGCAGTTTCTCATCGAGGGGATGGCCGAGCAGGCGCCGGGGCTGGCGTTCGTCGAGCGGCTGGAGAATCCGCCGGAGTTTCCGGATGCCGATCCGGAGGGTGGCCTGAAGGCGCTGGTGTTTCGCCAGCAGGCTTGACCCTTATTGATACTGGAAGGTGCGTGGGAGCGGGCTTGCCCCGCGATGGCGACAGAGGCAACGACAGTGTTGCCTGGGCTGGCTCTATCGCGGGGCAAGCCCGCTCCCACGAGCCGCTCCCTCAGATCTGCCCCTGAGAACGGTGGTTACTTGTTGGTATAGATCTGGTCGAACACGCCACCGTCGTTGAAGTGGGTCTTCTGCACGGTGCGCCAGTCGCCGAAGGTCTTCTCCACCGACAGGAAGTCGACTTTCGGGAAACGGTCGGTGTACTTGGCCAGCACGGTGGCGTCACGCGGACGCAGGTAATTGTTCGCGGCGATCTCCTGGGCCTCCGGCGACCACAGGTACTTCAGGTATTCCTCGGCCACGGCCTGGGTACCTTTCTTGGCCACCACCTTGTCGACCACGCTCACCGGCGGCTCGGCCTCGGCCGAAACGCTCGGGTAGACCACTTCGAACTGGTCGCGGCCGAACTCGCGGGCAATCATCTCGGCCTCGTTCTCGAAGGTCACCAGCACATCGCCGATCTGGTTGGTCATGAAGGTGGTGGTGGCGGCGCGGCCACCGGTATCCAGCACCGGCGCCTGCTTGAACAGCTTGCCGACGAAATCGCGGGCCTTGCTTTCGTCACCGCCCTGCTTGAGCACGTAGCCCCAGGCCGAGAGGTAGGTGTAGCGGCCGTTACCCGAGGTTTTCGGGTTGGGCACGATTACCTGCACGCCGTCCTTGAGCAGGTCCGGCCAGTCCTTCAGCGCCTTGGGGTTGCCCTTGCGCACGATGAACACGGTGGCCGAGGTGAACGGCGCGCTGTTGTTCGGCAGGCGCGTTACCCAGTTGTCCGGCACCAGCTTGCCGTTGTCGGCCAGGGCATTGATGTCGGTGGCCATGTTCATGGTGATCACGTCGGCCGGCAGGCCATCGATCACCGCGCGCGCCTGCTTGCTCGAGCCGCCGAAGGACATCTGCAGGTTGACCTTTTCGTTGTGCTCCTTCTCCCAGTGCTTCTGGAACGCCGGGTTGTAGTCCTTGTAGAAGTCGCGCATCACATCGTACGACACGTTGAGCAGGGTAGGGGCGGCCTGGGCGAGGTTGCCCAGGGCCAGGCCCGCGGCGAGCAGCGAGGCGCTGAAGAGTTTTTTCACTGGGGGCATTCCTTATTCTGATTCAAAGGGTTGGCGATATGCCAGCGACTATAGCGTTTGGCGCTAGGGTGGCTAAAGACCAAATGGCTCTTTGCTTATGCTTGCCCTGCATTGGGGACGCTGCCTATTGCTTGGGAAACAACGCATTGCCACAGCGCGAACAGAACGCCGCGCCATGCTCGTGGTGGTGCTTGGCGCAGGTCGGGCAGTCATGCTGCAACTGTTCGCCGCGCATGGCATTGGCCAGTTCGGCGGTGAAGATGCCGGTGGGCACGGCGATGATCGAGTAACCGGTGATCATCACCAGCGACGACAGCACCTGCCCCAGCGGCGTGGTCGGCACGATATCGCCGAAGCCCACGGTGGTGAGGGTGACGATGGCCCAGTAGATGCCCTTGGGGATGCTGGTGAAGCCATGCTCCGGCCCTTCGATCACGTACATCAACGTGCCGAACACGGTCACCAGGGTCGACACGCTGACCAGGAACACGATGATCTTCTGCTTGCTGCCCTGCAGCGCCGCCAGCAGGTAGTGGGCCTGCTTGAGGTAGGGGCTGAGCTTGAGCACACGGAAGATCCGCAGCATGCGCACCACGCGGATGATCAGCAGGTACTGGGCGTCGCTGTAGTACAGGGCGATGATCCCCGGCACGATCGCCAGCAGGTCGACCAGCCCGTAGAAGCTGAAGGCATAGCGCAGTGGCTTGGGCGAGCAGTACAGGCGGGTGATGTATTCGGCGAGGAAGATCGCGGTGAAGCCCCACTCGATCCCGGCCAGCAGGCCGGCGTAGTTCTGGTGAACGTCGTCGATGCTGTCGAGGATCACCGTCACCAGGCTGGCCAGGATGATCAACAGGAGAATCTTGTCGAAGCGTCTGCCAGCCGTGGTGTCGGTCTGGAAGACGATGACGTAGAGCCGCTCGCGCAGGCTCGCAGGGTTGTCCATGGGCTCGTTCCATTGTGTGGATGGGCAGAGCCTAGGGGCTGGGTATCAGCTGTGCAAGCGAGGCGCGTTGCGGCGCTGGTTGAGCTGCATCAGGTGGTTGCCCAGGTGCATCAGCCAGCACGCGGTCACGAACGGCGCGGTCAGCCCGGCGATTGGCAGCAGGTTGAACAGTGGCTGCAGCAGCAGGGCGCAGGCGATAGCGAGCAAGGTCACCCAGGGTTTCTCGCCCTGGCGACTGAAGGCCAGGGCCACCAGGGCGGCGTTGAAGCCATACAGCCCCAGCCACGCGGCCTGCGTTTCTCCAGCCAGCAGCGCGACACCACCGCCGATGGCCGAGCCGATCAGCGCCCAGGTGGCGGCATAGGGGTTGGCGAAGTACATGCCGATGACGATCAGCAGGCCGGCCATGGGCTTGTCGAGCAAAAAGATCTGCCCCACGCCGCGCAGCAGGGCATACACAGGATCGGCTTCGACATAGCCGTTGGCCGACGGCTCGGTCAGCAGCAACGCGGCCCAGCCCAGCAGCACGAATGGCGCGGTGTAGGCGATCAGCAGCTTGCCGCCGCGCTTGCGCCATTGGTGGGTGAGCATGCTCGACAGGCCGCCGGCGGCGATGATCAGCGGTGGCAGGATCGCCGACCAGGGCAATACGGCGCTGATCAGGATGCCGATCAGTACGCCGTTGTAGCAGTACAGCCCGGCCTGGCGGTCGGCGCGGTCGTAGCCGCGGCGTTGGGCGGTAAGCAGGCCGGCCAGGGCGCCGAGCAGGGCGCCGCCGACCAGGTTCGGCGCGGTCAGCAGGATGGCCAGCAGGCAGCACAGGCCGCACAGGGGATTGCGCAGCAGCAGCACCTGGCTGAAACCGTTGAGCAAGGCCGTGGCCCAGTCGGGGCACGGGTTGACGAAATTCTTGGTGTACATGGGCAGTCGGTAAGGTGAGTGGGGGAGCGGTGGGCCTCTTCGGGCCTCGGTTTTCCGCGATGTCATGGGTTGCTAGCACGTCTCGTGGGAGCGGCGCACCGCCGCTCCCACAGGAGTCGTGCAGGTTGTTACACCAGCGTCTCGATCCGCAGCGTATTAGTCGAACCCGGCTTGCCGAAGGGCACACCGGCGGTGATCAGCAGCGTGTCGCCACGGCTGGCCATGCCTTGGGCCTGGGCGATCTCCAGCGCCGTGGAGACCACCTCGTCGACCTGGCGCAGGCGGTCGTTGACCACCGAGTGCACGCCCCAGGCCACGCTCAGGCGGCGGGCGGTGTTCAGGTTCGGCGTCAGGTTGAGGATCGGCGCCCGTGGCCGCTCGCGGGCGGCGCGCAGGGTGGAGTTCCCCGATTCGCTGTAGTTAACCAGCACCGCCACCGGGAGGATGCCGCTGATGCGGCGGATCGCGCAGCTGATGGCGTCCGACACCGTGGCTTCGGCCTTGGGCCGGCCAACGTCGAGCTGGGCCTGGTAGTCCGGGCCGTTCTCCACCTGGCGGATGATCTTGCTCATCATCTGCACGGCTTCCAGCGGGTAGTCGCCCGAGGCGGTCTCGGCCGACAGCATCACCGCATCGGCGCCTTCGGCCACGGCGTTGGCCACGTCGGTGACCTCGGCGCGGGTCGGGGCCGGGGAGAAACGCATGGATTCGAGCATCTGCGTGGCCACCACCACTGGCTTGCCCAGCTGGCGGCAGGTATTGATGATGCCCTTCTGGATCTGCGGCACGCTCTCGGCCGGCACTTCCACGCCCAGGTCGCCACGGGCGACCATGATCGCGTCGGACAGCTCGGCGATGGCCTGCAGCTGCTCGACCGCCGAGGGCTTCTCGATCTTGGCCATCAGGTAGGCACGGTCGCCGATCAGCTCGCGCGCTTCGAGGATGTCTTGCGGGCGCTGCACGAACGACAGGGCCACCCAGTCCACGCCCAGCTCGAGGCCGAAGGTGAGGTCGCGGCGGTCCTTCTCGGTGAGCGGGGACAGGTCGAGCACCGCCTGGGGCACGTTGACGCCCTTGCGGTCGGACAGCTCGCCGCCGGCCAGCACTTCGGTGTCGATGGCGTCGCTGTGCTTGGCGGTTACGCGCAGGCGCAGCTTGCCGTCATCGAGCAGCAGGTCCATGCCGGGCTCCAGCGCGGCGATGATCTCCGGGTGCGGCAGGTTCACCCGGCGGCTGTCGCCCGGGGTCTTGTCCAGGTCCAGGCGCAGGGCCTGGCCGCGTTGCAGTTGCACCTTGCCGTCGGCAAAACGGCCGACGCGCAGCTTCGGCCCCTGCAGGTCCATGAGGATGCCCAGCGGGTAGTTGAGCTGCTGCTCGACTTCGCGGATCCACTGGTAGCGCAGGGCGTGGTCGGCGTGTTCGCCGTGGCTGAAGTTGAGGCGGAAGATGTTCACCCCGGCCTCGACCAGCTGGCGGATGTCGTCGATGCCCTTGATCGCAGGCCCGAGGGTGGCGAGGATTTTTACTTTTTTATCAGGCGTCATGAGGGGTCGGTCTCGAGGATCAGGATGGCGCGGAAGTCATTGACGTTGGTGCGGGTCGGCTCGGTGACGATCAGCGCGTCGAGCGCGGCGAAGTAGCCGTAGCCGTTGTTGTTGTCCAGCTCATCGCTTGCCGACAGGCCCAGGGCCTCGGCGCGGGCGTGGCTGTCCGGGGTCATGAAGGCGCCGGCGTTGTCCTCGGAGCCGTCGATGCCGTCGGTATCGCCGGCCAATGCGTACACCCCCGGCAGGCCCTTGAGGCTTTCGGTAAGGCTGAGCAGGAACTCGGCGTTGCGCCCGCCACGGCCATTGCCGCGCACGGTGACGGTGGTCTCGCCGCCGGAGAGGATCACGCAGGGTGCCTTCAGCGGCTGGCCGTGCAGGACGACCTGGCGGGCGATGCCGGCATGCACCTTGGCCACCTCGCGCGACTCGCCTTCCAGGTCACCGAGGATCAGCGGGCTGAAGCCGGCCTGGCGGGCTTTCACCGCGGCGGCCTCGAGCGACTGCTGGGGCCTGGCGATCAGTTGGAAGTGGCTGCGCGAAAGAGCCGGGTCGTCGGCCTTGACGGTTTCCGACGCCGGGTTGTTGAGCCAGTCGATGACGGCCTTGGGCGCTTCGATGTTGTAGCGCTTGAGGATCGCCAGGGCATCGGCCGAGGTGCTGGGGTCGGCCACGGTGGGGCCGGAGGCGATGACCGTGGCCAGGTCGCCGGGCACATCGGAAATCGCGTAGGTATAGACGGTGGCCGGCCAGCAGGCCTTGGCCAGGCGCCCGCCCTTGATCGCCGAGAGGTGCTTGCGCACGCAGTTCATCTCGCCGATGGTGGCGCCGGATTTCAGCAGGGCCTTGTTGATCTGCTGCTTGTCGGCCAGGGTCAGGCCTTCGGCGGGCAGGGCCAGCAGGGCCGAGCCACCGCCGGAGAGCAGGAAGATGACGCGGTCGTCTTCGCTCAGGTTGCTGACCAGGTCGAGCACGCGCTTGGCCACGGCCAGGCCGGCAGCGTCGGGGACCGGGTGGGCGGCTTCGACCACCTCGATCTTCTGGCAGCTGGCGCCATGGCCGTAGCGGGTGACCACCAGGCCAGAGACTTCGCCCTGCCAGCTCTTCTCGACCACTTCGGCCATGGCGGCAGCGGCCTTGCCGGCGCCGATGACGATGACCCGGCCGCTACGGTCGGCGGGCAGGTGGGGTTCGAGGACCTGACGGGGGTGGGCGGCGGCGATGGCTGTGTCGAACAGCTCGCGCAGGAATTTTTGTGGATCGACCGACATGGCAGGCTCCCAGATTCTTGTTGTTCTGCAAAATCGAAAACGCCCCTGGAACTGCCTCCGTGCAGGCCGAACCAGGGGCGGGTGTTGCTCGGTGTCACCTCATGGACCTGTGGTTACAGGTTCATTGGTGTTGGCCGCATCGCGGATGAATCCGCTCCTACAGGACGATCGGTCCATTCATTGCGATCGAATCAACCTGTAGGAGCGGATTCATCCGCGAAGGGCAGGTACAGGTTTACTTGTCGTCGCGGATCGAGAAGTTGGCCATGTGCTCCAGGCCCTTGATCAGCGCCGAGTGGTCCCAGTTGCCGCCGCCCAGGGCCTGGCAGGTGTTGAACACTTGCTGGGCATTGGAGGTGTTGGGCAGGTTGATGCCCAGCTCCTTGGCGCCTTGCAGGGCCAGGTTGAGGTCCTTCTGGTGCAGGTTGATGCGGAAGCCTGGGTCGAAGGTGCCTTTGATCATGCGCTCGGCGTGCACTTCGAGGATCTTCGACGATGCGAAGCCGCCCATCAGCGCCTCGCGCACCTTGGCCGGGTCGGCGCCGTTCTTGGCGGCGAACAGCAGGGCTTCGGCAACGGCCTGGATGTTCAGGGCGACGATGATCTGGTTGGCCACCTTGGCGGTCTGGCCATCGCCGTTGCCGCCGACGCGGGTGATGTTCTTGCCCATGGCTTCGAACAGCGGCAGGGCGCGCTCGAAGGCTTTCGGGCAGCCGCCGACCATGATGCTCAGGGTCGCGGCCTTGGCGCCGACTTCGCCGCCGGACACCGGGGCGTCCAGGTAGGCGGCGCCGGTGGCCTTGATCTTCTCGGCGAAGGCTTTGGTGGCGGTAGGCGAGATCGAGCTCATGTCGATCACCACCTTGTTCGGGCCCACGCCTTCGGCGACGCCGTTTTCACCGAACAGCACGCTTTCGACCTGTGGGGTGTCGGGCACCATGACGATGATGAATTCAGCTTCCTGGGCCACTTCCTTCGGGTTGGCCAGGGCCACGCCGCCAGCGGCGATCAGGTTGGCCGGAGCTGCGTCGTGGTGGGTCGAAACGAAGATGCTGTGACCTGCTTTTTGCAGGTTCTGGGCCATGGGGTTGCCCATGATGCCGGTGCCGATGAAACCGATTTTAGCCATGAGAATCTGCCTCTTTTGTATTTGTTCGTGGCTCCGTGGGGGCGGGCTTGACCCGCGATGGCGGTGCCAAGGTTGCCATCGTCATCGCGGGTCAAGCCCGCTCCCACGGTTGCCTCATCAGATAACGTTGTGGGTCTTCAGCCAGCCCAGGCCGGCTTCGGTGGTGGTCTTGGGCTTGTACTCCGCGCCCACCCAGCCCTGGTAGCCGATGCGGTCCAGGTGCTCGAACAGGAAGCGGTAGTTGATCTCGCCGGTGCCCGGCTCGTGGCGGCCCGGGTTGTCGGCCAACTGCACGTGGTTGATCAGCTTGAGGTTGGTTTCCAGGGTGCGCGCCAGGTCACCTTCCATGATCTGCATGTGGTAGATGTCGTACTGCAGGAACAGGTTGTCGCTGCCCACCTCGGCCTGGATTTCCAGGGCCTGTTTCGTGGTATTCAGGTAGAAGCCCGGGATGTCGCGGGTGTTGATCATTTCCATGACCAGGCGGATGCCGGCGGCCTTGAGCTTGTCAGCGGCGTAGCGCAGGTTTTCCACGAAGGTCTTGCGCACGGTGGCGCAGTCCGGGCCTTGCGGGCGGATGCCGGCCAGGGCATTGACCTGGGTGTTGCCCAGCACCTTGGCGTACTCGATGGCCTTGTCGACACCGGCGCGGAACTCTTCGACGCGGTCGGGGTGGCAGGTGATGCCACGCTCACCTTTCGACCAGTCGCCCGCGGGTAGGTTGAACAGCACCTGGGTCAGGCCATGGGCGTCGAGCTGCTGCTTGATCTCGGCGGCGCTGAAATCGTACGGGAAGAGGTATTCGACGCCGCTGAAACCAGCGTCGGCGGCGGCCTTGAAGCGAGCCAGGAAGTCCTGTTCGGTGAACAGCATGGACAGGTTGGCGGCGAAGCGAGGCATAAGTCGTCTCCTTGCGTTGATTGCCCCCGCGCGCGGCGCGGGGGCGTCAGGCGATCAGTCCAGCAGCGAGATGGCGGTCGGCGCGTCGTTGCCGACCAGGGCGAGGTCTTCGAACTCGTTGACCGCGTTGATCTCGGTGCCCATGGAAATGTTGGTCACACGCTCGAGAATCACTTCGACCACCACCGGCACGCGGAACTCTTCGGCCATCTTCTGCGCCTTGAGCAGGGCAGGGGCGATCTCGGCCGGTTGGAACACGCGGATGGCCTTGCAGCCCAGGCCCTCGACCACGGCGACGTGGTCGACACCGTAGGTGGCGGCGTCGGTGGAATTGATGTTCTCGAACGCCAGTTGTACACAGTAATCCATGTCGAAACCACGCTGCGCCTGGCGGATCAGGCCGAGGTAGGCGTTGTTCACCAGCACGTGTACGTACGGCAGGTTGAACTGCGCGCCCACCGCCAGCTCTTCGATCATGAACTGGAAGTCGTAGTCACCGGACAGCGCGACCACCTTGCGTTTCGGGTCGGCCTTGACGACACCCAGCGCGGCAGGGATGGTCCAGCCCAGCGGGCCGGCCTGGCCGCAGTTGATCCAGTGGCGTGGCTTGTACACGTGCAGGAACTGCGCGCCGGCGATCTGCGACAGGCCGATGGTGCTGACGTAGGTGGTGTCCTTGCCGAACACTTCGTTCATTTCCTGGTACACGCGCTGCGGCTTGACCGGGACGTTGTCGAAGTTGGTCTTGCGCTGCAGGGTAGCCTTGCGTTCCTGGCAGTCTTCCAGCCAGGCCTTGCGGCACTTGAGCAGGCCTGCGGCTTTCCATTCGCGGGCCACTTCGAGGAACACGTCCAGGGCCTTGCCGGCGTCCGAGACGATACCCAAATCTGGAGTGAACACTCGGCCGATCTGGGTCGGTTCGATGTCCACGTGCACGAACTTGCGGCCTTCGGTGTAGACGTCGACGGAGCCGGTATGGCGGTTGGCCCAACGGTTGCCGATGCCGAACACCAGGTCGGACTTGAGCATGGTCGCGTTGCCGTAGCGATGCGAGGTCTGCAGGCCGACCATGCCGACCATCAATTCGTGATCGTCCGGGATGGTGCCCCAGCCCATCAGGGTTGGCACTACCGGGACGCCGGTCAGTTCGGCGAACTCGACCAGCTTGTCGCTGGCGTCGGCGTTGATGATGCCGCCGCCGGCTACCAGCAGCGGGCGCTCGGCGTCATTGAGCAGGGCCAGGGCTTTTTCGGCCTGGACGCGGGTGGCGGCTGGCTTGCTGATCGCCAGTGGCTCGTAGGCGTCGATGTCGAACTCGATCTCGGCCATCTGCACGTCGAACGGCAGGTCGATCAACACGGGGCCTGGGCGGCCGGTGCGCATTTCGTAGAAGGCCTTCTGGAACGCGTAGGGCACCTGGCCCGGCTCCAGCACGGTGGTCGCCCACTTGGTCACCGGCTTGACGATGCTGGTGATGTCGACGGCCTGGAAGTCTTCCTTGTGCAGGCGGGCACGCGGGGCTTGGCCGGTGATGCAGAGGATCGGGATGGAGTCGGCCGAGGCGCTGTACAGGCCGGTGACCATGTCGGTGCCGGCGGGGCCGGAGGTGCCGATGCACACGCCGATGTTGCCCGGGTTGGCGCGGGTGTAGCCCTCGGCCATGTGCGAGGCGCCTTCGACGTGGCGAGCGAGGACGTGATCGATGCCACCGACTTTCTTCAGGGCCGAGTACAGCGGGTTGATCGCGGCGCCGGGAATGCCGAACGCGGTATCTACACCTTCACGGCGCATGACCAGAACGGCTGCATCGATTGCTCTCATTTTGCTCATGGTTTGTGCCTCATCGATTTTGTAATTGTATACAACTTGCGTTGCGGCAGAGTGTATTCATGGTCGGCGCAAAAGGTCAATCCATTTTCGTCGGCGGGTTTGACTTGCTGGTCATGGCGAAAAAGGGCGGCATTTCGTCGAAGCGAGACACATTGGATCAGAAAATTGTATACAAACAGTGTCTTTGTTGTGTTCTATCGTGTCTATTGGTTTTCAACTGCCCTCAGGGCTTCTCACAACAAGAAGAGGACCTTTTCATGAACGCATTGACCCTCAAAGACGCTGTCGGCGTGGTGAACGCCGCGCTGGCCGCGGGCCGCAAGATCAACGCCGCGCCGCTGACCGTGGCGGTGCTGGATGCCGGCGGGCACTTGCTGGCGCTGCAGCGCGAGGATGGCGCCACCCTGCTGCGTCCGCAGGTGGCCATCGGCAAGGCTTGGGGCGCGGTGGCCCTGGGCAAGGGCTCGCGCCTGCTGGCGCTGGATTCGCAGCAGCGGCCGGCGTTCTATGCCGCGCTGAACGGGCTGGGCGAGCGGCCGGTGGTGCCGGTGCCGGGCGGGGTGCTGATCCGTGATCGGGACGGCAAGGTGCTGGGGGCTGTAGGGATCAGCGGGGATACGTCGGATATCGACGAGCAGTGCGCGATCAGTGCGATCGAAGAGGTGGGGCTGACGGCGGATGCGGGGGTTGCTGCCTGATCAGGGTTTAGAACTATCGCGGGGCAAGCCCGCTCCCACGGTCATCTGGACTTTTCCCTACTGCTTAGGGCGGTTCAGGGCGTGGGAGCGGGCTTGCCCCGCGATTGCGTTGGCTCAGGCCGCCTCGGGCTCGCAGCCCTTCAGTACCAGGCGGATGATGGTCTCGGCCGCCGCGTCATAGTCGCTGTCGGCCAGTTTGGCCTTGCCGGTCACCACGGCGATCTGCCAGTCGAAATCCGCGTAGGTCTGCGTCGCCGCCCAGATACTGAACATCAGGTGGTGCGGATCGACGTGGGCGATCTGGCCGCGCTCGATCCAGCGCTGGATGCACTCGATGTTGTGCCGGGCCTGCTCGTTGAGCTGCTCCACCTGGCGCGGCGACAGGTGCGGCGCGCCATGCATGATCTCGCTGGCGAACACCTTGGAGGCGTGGGGCAGGTCGCGGGAGATGCGGATCTTCGAGCGGATGTACGAACTGAGCACCTCTTTCGGATCACCGTCGGCGTTGAACGGCGTCGAGGCCTGCATGATCGGCGCGATGATGCTCTCGAGCACCTCGCGGTAGAGGTTTTCCTTCGACTTGAAGTAGTAGTACACGTTCGGCTTGGGCAGCCCGGCCTTGGCCGCGATATCGCTGGTCTTGGTGGCGGCGAAGCCCTTGTCGGCGAATTCTTCACTGGCTGCGCGCAGGATCAGTTCCTTGTTGCGCTCGCGAATGGTGCTCATTGTCGGGAATCTTCCTCGGGTCTGGCCCCTCCAAGAGGGGTCCGGCATGGTAGCACCCGCTCGGACGGGCGCTCAAGGCAGCGTCTTTGGGCTAGAATCCCGGCCATTCGAACCTACTGGAAACATTTTGACATGGCAGGAAGCAGCTTACTGGTATTGATCGACGATATCGCCACGGTCCTCGACGACGTCTCGTTGATGACCAAGGTCGCGGCGAAGAAGACCGCCGGGGTACTGGGCGACGACCTGGCGCTCAACGCCCAGCAGGTCACCGGCGTGCGCGCCGAACGCGAGATCCCGGTGGTGTGGGCGGTGGCCAAGGGCTCGCTGGTGAACAAGGCGATCCTGGTGCCGGCAGCGTTGCTGATCAGCACGTTCATTCCCTGGGCGGTGATTCCGTTGCTGATGGTTGGTGGCGCCTACCTGTGCTTCGAGGGCTTCGAGAAGCTGGCGCACAAGTTCCTGCACAGCAAGGCCGAGGACGACGCGCAGCACGAGGCACGCAAGGCGGCCGTGGCGGATGAGCAGGTTGACCTGGTGGCTTTTGAGAAGAGCAAGATCAAGGGCGCGGTGCGCACCGATTTCATCCTTTCCGCCGAGATCATCGCCATCACCCTGGGCACCGTGGCCGATGCGCCGCTGAGCCAGCAGATCATCGTGCTGTCGGGGATCGCCATCGTCATGACCCTGGGGGTGTATGGCCTGGTGGCAGGCATCGTCAAACTCGATGACCTGGGGCTGTGGATGACCAAGAAAGCCTCGGCGCTGAGCCAGGCGGTGGGCAACGGTATCCTGCGCGCAGCGCCGTACATGATGAAAAGCCTGTCGGTGATCGGCACCGCGGCGATGTTCCTGGTCGGTGGCGGGATCCTGGTACACGGCATCGCGCCGCTGCATCACGCTATCGAGGCGTTCAGCGAAGGACGGGGCGGGGCGTTGACCGGGGCACTGCTCAATGGTGTGGCGGGGGTGATTGCGGGGGCTGTGGTGCTGGCGGTGGTGAGCGTCGTCGGCAAGCTGTGGCAGGCGCTGCGCCCTGCTCACTGAGTAGCGCAGGGACGTGGGGGCGGGGCAAGCCCGCTCCCACGTCAGACAGAGCCTGAGCGCTGTGTGATCAGAAGTGCACTTTCACCAGGAAACTCATGGTGTTCTGATCGGTAGTGAAGGCATCGCTGTCCTTGATGCCGTACTTGTTCTTCCAGTAGTCGTACTCGATACCCACGTACAGCTGCTTCTCGCCCAGGTGCAGCGCTTTGCCCAGGTCGTACTTGACCTGCGGGTTGAAGTGCAGGTTCGCCTGGTAGGTGCCGCGACGGTTCTCGTCGTTGTCCACCACCCAGTCCATGAAGCCGTCGATGAGAATGTCGGACGAACCCACAGGGATGGTGTAGGACCACACCGGGGTGATCTGCCAGACGTTGTCGCCCGGACGGCTGCCGTCGGTGGTGCGCTGGTAGAAGTTCAGCTGGAAGTAGTCGAAGCCTGGGATCGCCAGGTCGAAGCCGGGGCCGATCAGGTAGGACTCGGTGTCACCCTCGCCGAACTCGTAGGTCATGGCCAGCAGCACGTCCTTGACCGGGCCGAACTCGAGCTTCTGGTCGAAGATCTTGCCGAACGACAGGCGTGGGCTGAATTCGCCGTAGTAGGTGTTCGGGCCGTTACTGGCGTCCTTCTTGCCCTGGTAGAAGATCTTGTCGAAGAAGAAGAAGTTGTCGCCGTACTTCCACGCATCGGCGTGCTCGAAGGTGACCGTCTGCTGGGTCTCGGGGTTGACCTTGAAGTTCTTGCCCCACAGGTAGGTCAGGCTGTTGTTCTGCCATTGCAGCAGGTCACCGGCTTGGCTGGCGCCGCAGGCCAGCAGGCCGCCGGCGAGGATCAGGCTATTGATGGTACGCATTGCGTGTGTCGCTCCCTTGAGTTGGATCTGTTGTCAGCGCTCGGGCGCTGTTCTTGTCTTTTGGGTCAGCTTTTTTCAATTGGCCACAGCTGTTTGGCAAGAGCTGCGCCAACTTTTCCACGTTGGGCACAACCATCCTGCTCGACGTCTTTCTGAACGGATGAAATAGGTATTTCACGCTGGCAACACGTTGGCAAACCGCCCGGAAACATTGACTGGGCGGTCAGCAAACGCGGGCGGGATCCTTCCCGCCCCGATCGAGGGGGCGCGCAGATTACTCACTTGCGCGCCGGGCCTCAAGTGCTCCGTCCTGGAGCACGGTGTCACATCATCGGGCATGCGCCCGTTCGGTCAGAAATGCACCTTCACCAGGGCGCTGGCGACGCTCTGGTTGCTGTCCACGTTGCCGCGGCTGTCAATGCCGTACTTGTCCTTCCAGTAGCTGTATTCGAAGCCGACGTAGAGCTGCTTGGCACCCAGGTTAAGGGCCTTGCCCAGGTCGTATTTGACCTGTGGGTTGAACTGCAGGTTGGCGTGGTAGGTGCCACGGCGGGTCTGGTCGTTGTCGACCACCCAGTCGATGTAGCCGTCGATCAGGATGTCGGACTTGCCCACCGGGATGGTGTAGGACCAGGCCGGGGTGATCTGCCAGACGTTGTCACCGGGGCGGCTGCCTTCGGTGTTGCGCAGGTAGAAGTTCAGGGTGAAATAGTTGAAGCCGGGCACGTTCAGGTCGAAGCCGGGGCCGATCAGGTAGGCCTCGTTGTCGCCCTCGCCACGCTCGTAGGTCATGGCCAGCAGCACGTCCTTGACCGGGCCGAAGGCCAGGTTGCGCTCGAAGATCTTGCCGAACGACAGGCGCGGGCTGAACTCACCGTAGTAGGTGGTCACGCCTTTGCCGGGGTCGGCCTTGCCGTTGTAGAAGATCTTGTCGACGAACAGGAAGGTGTCGCCGTACTTCCACTTGTTGGCGTGTTCGAAGGTGATGGTCTGCTGGATGTCGGGGTTGACCTTGAAGTCCTTGCCGTAGAGGTAGGACAGGCTTTCGCCGTGCCACTGCAGCCATTCGCCGGCATGGACGGGGAGGGTGGCCAGCAGGCTGCTGCCCAGCAGGACGGAGGTGGTGATGCGCTTCATGTTGTGATTCCCGGACTTATTGTTTTTGTAAGGGCTTTTTCGGCGCGCAGGCGCCCCGGACGGCCCATTCCGGCGGGCCGACGGTACTGCGTTACCACAGGGTTGAAGCGGGGCGGCCAGGACGGCGCCGCCCCTGGTCACTCAATGCTGGTGACAGGCATCGTTGTGCGCGGCGCGGTCGGCGCCGCCGAGGATGTTGAACAGCAGGTTCAGCACCAGGGCGCTGAGGGTGGCCATGGCGATGCCACTGTGGGTGATGGGTTCCATCCACTGCGGCATCTGCGCGAAGAACTCCGGCCGCACTACCGGGATCAGGCCAAAGCCGACGCTGACGGCGACCAGCAGCTGGTTGCGTCGGTCGGAGATATCCGCTTCCTGGAGGATCTTGATCCCGGTGGCGGTGACCATGCCGAACATGGCGATGGACGCGCCGCCCAGTACCGCGGGCGGGATCGAGGCAATCAGGAACGCCGCCTTGGGCAGCAGGCTGAGCAGGATCAGCAGCGCGCCGGCCATCACCGTAACGTAGCGGCATCGCACTCCGGTCATTTGCACCAGGCCGATGTTCTGGGCGAACGAGGAGTGGGTGAAGGTGTTGAAGAAGCCGGCGATGAACGACGCGCCGGCATCGCACAGCAGGCCGCGCCGCAGCATGCCCGGCGTTACTTCACGGTCGGTCACCTTGCCCAGGGCGAGGAACATGCCCGTGGACTCGACGAAGATGATCACCACCACCAGGCACATCGACAGGATCGGCGCCAGGCTGAAGGTTGGCATGCCGAAGTGCAGGGGGGTGACCACCTGCAGCCACGGCGCCTCGCTCAGGCCCGACAGGTCGACCATGCCGATGGATCCGGCGAGCACGTAGCCCAGGCCCATGCCCACCAGTACCGACACGTTGACCCAGAACCCGCGCATGAAGCGGTTGATCAACAGGATCACCGCCAGCACCAGGCCGGCGACCATCAGGTAGATCGGCGCGCCGAAGGCTTCGGCGTCATGGCCGCCGCCGGCCCAGTTGACCGCTACCGGGAACAGCGACAAGCCGATGGAGGTGATGACCGTGCCGGTCACCAGCGGCGGGAAGAAGCGCACGACCTTGGACATGAACGGCGCGATCAGCATGCCGAAGAACCCGGCGGCGATGGTCGCGCCGAATATCCCCTGCAGGCCGACACCGGGCATGCCGGCCATGGCCACCATGCTGCCGACGGCGGCGAAGCTGGCGCCCATCATGACCGGCATGCGAATGCCGACCGGGCCGATACCGAAGGATTGGATGATGGTGGCAACGCCGGCGACCAGTAGGTCGGCGTTGATCAGGAAGGCGACTTCTTCGCGGGACAGGCCCGCCGCCTGGCCGATGATCAGCGGTACCGCGATGGCGCCGCCGTACATCAGCAGAACGTGTTGCAGACCCACCAGGATCAGCTGGAACAAAGGCAGGGGCTGTCGTGGCGGCGCAACAGGGATGTACGCCTTGGGTGACTCGGACATGCAGCACCTCGAGTTTTGTTTTTATTCTCGGATCCAAGCGGGCGGCTTCACGTGGCAGGCTCCGGTAAAGGAGGCCGGGGTTCCCGCGTGAAGCCGAACGCTCGATGCTTGCTTGTTACGTAGAGCTTGGAAGCGAGGCCGGGAGTACCGGCCTCATCGCGGGGCAAGCCCGCTCCCACGCAGTCGTGGGTTGTCTCAGTTGACCTGCGCGCCTTTGGCGATCCAGTCGCCGACCAGCTTGCGTTCCTCGACAGTCATCTGGGTGATGTTGCCCAGCGGCATGATCTGGCTGGCGACGGCCTGCGCCTGGATGCGCGCGGCCTGGGCCTGGATCTGCTGCGGGGTGTCGAACATCACGCCGGCTGGGGCTGCGCTGAACAGCGGGCTGGTCGGCTTGGCCGAGTGGCACACGGTGCAGCGTTCCTGGATGACGGTGTGGATCTTGTCGAAGGTTTCACCGCCAGCCTGGGCTGTGGCTTGGGCCGGAGCCTCGGCGGGTGCCGCAGGTTTGGCGGCTTCCTCGGCGCGCAGCTCGGCGGCGGTCTTGCCACCTACGGCAGTGGCCGGCAGCGGCTGGTACTCGACCTTGGCAGCGGCTTGCTCAGGGGCGGTCGGCAGCGGTTTGGGGCCGGTCACGTAGGCCAGGCAGATCATCGCCAGGGCACCGACTGGCAGGGTCCAGGCGTACTTGTTGCTGTCGTGGCGGGTGTTGAAATAGTGACGGATCAATACCGCGGCCACCGCGATCCCGGCCAGGATCAGCCAGTTGTACTGGCTGCCGTAGGTGCTCGGGAAGTGGTTGCTGATCATGATGAACAGCACCGGCAGGGTGAAGTAGTTGTTGTGGCGCGAGCGCAGCAGGCCCTTGGCCGGCAGCACCGGGTCGGGGGTCTGGTTGTTCTCGATGGCCGCCACCAGCTGGCGCTGCGCCGGCATGATGATGCGGAACACGTTACCGACCATGATGGTGCCGATGATCGCACCGGTGTGCAGGTACGCGCCGCGGCCGCTGAACACCAGGCTGAAGCCCCAGCAGGCGGCGATGATCAGCACGAACAGCACGGCGCCGAGCAGGGCCGGCTTCTTGCCCAGGGGCGAGTCGCAGAGGAAATCGTAGATGAACCAGCCGGCGATCAGCGAGCCGATACCGATGGCCACGCCTTCGGCACCGCTGAGGGTGCTGCCGGGTGCCAGCAGGTACAGGGTCGGGTTCCAGTAGAACACCACGCACAGCAGGGCGATCCCGGACATCCAGGTGAAGTAGGCTTCCCATTTGAACCAGTGCAGGTTCTCGGGCATCTTCGGCGGGGCCAGCTTGTATTTTTCCAGGTGGTAGATACCACCACCGTGGATGGCCCAGAGGTCACCCGACAACCCATCGCGCGGGTTGCTTCGGTTCAGGTGGTTCTCCAGCCAGACAAAGTAGAACGATGCACCGATCCAGGCCACGCCGGTGATCATGTGAACCCAGCGAATGCTCAGGTTCAGCCATTCGTGAAGGTGTGCTTCCACAGTATGTACCTCTCGCCGGTCACGGTTCAGGCGGACCTGGGTGACCGACCTTTTCTTATTGGTGGGGATTGAGGATCAACATCTGTTCCTCGGGGAAGTAATGCTCATCGCAGTTGTTGCCGGAACCACTGCGATCAACCACCAGGAAGTCATCCCGCTTTTCGATCGTCAGCACCGGGTGGTGCCAGACGCCGCGATGGTAATTGATGCCCTGCCTGCCATTACTGCGGAAGGCGCGGACCAAGCCTGATACAGGTGCATCGCCAACTGGCGCGACCACGATCAGAAAGGGGTTGCCGAGCAGCGGGATGAAAGCCTGGCTGCCCAGCGGATGGCGTTCCAGCATGCGCACGGTCAGCGGCATTTCCAGCGCGTCGGCGCGGAAGATGCTGATGATCGCCTTGTCTTCGGGCTCGGCGGTCTCGACCGTGGCGAGCTTGTGGAAGCGCATGGTCGAGCCGTTGTTGATCATGAAGTGGTCGCTGCCGTCGGTTTCGATCACGTCACCGAAGGGGGCGAAGGCTTCTTTGGTCAGGGGCTCGATCATCAGGGTGCGCATGCGGTTATCTCTTCTATTCGTTGTTCTGGATTTTGGTGGCCTGGCGGGCCGGGGCCCTGGGTGCGGACGCGTCACGCACTCGGGCCAGGGCGCTGCCAGTGCCTTACAGCTGCAGCAGGCGGAACAGGGCGATCAGGTTGATCTGCGCCAAAGCTTCCTTGAACTCGGCATCGGTGTCGTTGTGGATGCGTTTTTCGAAGGAGGCGAGGATCTGGTGCCGGTTGCTGCCCTTGACCGCCATGATGAACGGGAACTGGAACTTGGCCTTGTAGGCGTCGTTGAGTTCGGTGAAGCGGGCGAACTCTTCAGCGGTGCACTGGTGAATACCGGCGCCGGCCTGCTCGTTGGTGCTCGATTCGGTCAGCTCGCCCTGGATGGCGGCCTTGCCGGCCAGGTCCGGGTGAGCGTTGATCAGTGCCAGCTGGTCGGCGTGGTTGGCGCTGAGCAGGATGTCGCTCATGCGCTGATGCAGCGCCTCGATCTCGTCCAGCTCGGCCAGTTGCCCCAGGTCGTAGGCTTTTTCGGCGACCCACGGCGAGTGCTCGTAGATGTCGGCGAAGGCCGCGACGAAGGCGGCGCGGTCCAGGGTGGAGGGCTTGAGGGTCTTGAAGGCGGTCATCAGGCGTTCTCTTTCTTGTACGGGTGGGTGGCGTGCCAGTGGCGGGCGATGTCCACGCGACGGGCGAACCAGACCTGCTCGTGGCTCTTGGCGTAGTCGACGAAGCGCTTGAGCGCGGCCAGGCGCGCCGGGCGGCCGACCAGGCGGCAGTGCAGGCCGATGGAGAGCATCTTCGGCGCCTCGGCGCCTTCCTCGTAGAGCACGTCGAAAGCGTCCTTGAGGTACTGGAAGAACTGCTCGCCGCAGTTGAAGCCCTGTACCTGGGTGAAGCGCATGTCGTTGGTGTCGAGGGTATAGGGGATCACCAGGTGCGGCTTGCCGGTCGGGTTGTTCGGTTCCCAGTAGGGCAGGTCGTCGTCGTAGGTGTCGCTGTCGTAGAGGAAGCCGCCTTCCTCCATCACCAGGCGCCGGGTGTTCGGACCGGTGCGGCCGGTGTACCAGCCTTGCGGGCGTTCGCCGGTAAGCTCGGTGAGGATGCGGATGGCTTCGAGCATGTGCTCGCGCTCTTGCGCTTCATCCATGTACTGGTAGTCGATCCAGCGGTAGCCGTGGCTGCAGATCTCGTGGCCGGCCTCGACCATGGCGCGGATCACGTCGGGGTGGCGCTGGGCGGCCATGGCCACGGCGAAGATGGTCAGCGGCACGCCGCTGTCCTTGAACAGCTTGAGCAGGCGCCATACGCCCGCGCGGCTGCCGTATTCGTAGAGCGACTCCATGCTCATGTTGCGCGCGCCTTGCAGCGGCTGGGCGGCGACCATTTCGGAGAGGAACGCTTCGGACTCTTTGTCGCCATGCAGGATGTTGCGCTCGCCACCTTCTTCGTAGTTGAGCACGAAGGACAGTGCAATGCGGGCATTGCCCGGCCATTGCGGATGAGGTGGGTTGTTGGCGTAACCGATCAGGTCGCGAGGGTAGTCAGCGCTCACTGCAGTCTTCCTTCTTGTACGTATGTGCGAGTGGTGGGCGGGCCGCGTCGGGATGTCGCACCACCGGATGGGCTGATTGTATACAACTTCTTAAATACTTTGTAAGCCTGTTTTTCCGCATTTCTTCCCATTTGTCGCCTGAGAATGGCTTGCAAGAAACCTGCCTGATTGGTCAGCTAATGCCGTGAGGGTCGGCATCGGGCGTGTCTTTACGACTGATGGAGTGTTCGAGGAGTCTTGACCTGGGATGCAGAAAAAATTGTGTACAATCTATCGCTAAACTGTCTTAATGGCTGCATTCCCGCACGGTGCGAGCCTGTTGCCGTGTATTTTTTGCCCACGTAGACGACAAGAGGCGACAAGCAAATGGGACGTTTGACCACACACGTACTGGACGCCGCGCATGGCTGCCCGGGCAGCTCGATCAAGGTCGAGCTGTACCGCGTTGAAGGCCAGCAACTGGAACTGGTGAACACCGCCCTGACCAACAGCGATGGCCGCGTCGATGCGCCGCTGCTGCAGGGTGACGACTACCGCACCGGCGTCTATCAATTGCAGTTCAGCGCCGGTGACTACTACCGCGCCAAGGGTGTGAAGCTGCCGGACACCGCGTTCCTCGACGTGGTCGTGCTGCGCTTCGGCATCGACGAGCAGCAGGAGCACTACCACGTGCCGCTGCTGATCTCGCCGTACAGCTATTCGACCTATCGTGGAAGCTAGTTGGTCGCTAGAAGAATCTTCGTAGGTCCTTGGCCCGCTCTCACACTGGCGGGCTTTTTTTTCGTTCGTAGCCCTACTCCCTGACTCTCTCTACGGTGCTGTAGAGATTCAATGCTCTTCCGGTTTTCAATGCAGCTATGTCCGCGCCTCCAGCCGTCGCTGCGCCGAGCAGGTGGCCGACTACAGCGGTTGCTATGGTTCCGGGTGTGATTTTTGCTGCAACCGCTTCGGGAGCACCGTTGAATTCCAGCCAGGTGGATGCCATCTCGAGATGGGCGACGACAGAGGGCGTTTCACCCCTATTCGCCCGTTGCACGGTTTCTGCGTAACGAGTTTGGAGATACTGGGGCAGGGGCGGAGCCCCATTACTGTCTTTTGCAATGTAGGCGCCGGCGACGCGCTCTCCAAAAAACGATTTGTTTGGGGCATTGACGATCTGCTGGGCTTCCGGCGTGGCCAAGACGCGTCCCGGTATGGCATCGGGCACGGTATTGCGTAAAAACGAAGTCGTGAACTGTTGATGCATCTCTTTGATGAAAGCAATGATGCCGCCAGTGGGATCATGCCTGTTGATGGGGTCGCCAGCGCAATAGGTATAACTATTACTGCCACCTTCATCGAAAGGGCTTAGCGAATCTGGGCTACTGAAACGCATAAGTTGGGTGTTGAACAAGCGATGGCCGTTGCCCAGATAATAATGGCCGGTGAGGGGCTCTGGGATTTGTCCGTTGAAGCCAGTCCTTGGTCCCCCTCTGCATGCCTTGCTTCCGTATGGGGTATACGCGTTTGTGATGGACTGGGCATGTATGACCGAACTGGCTCTGTCTACTGACAAAACATAAGTAAGCATGGCGTTGATACTCTGTTTGTCGGATCGCAATGGCCGCTCATGGCGAGTTTTTTCTGCGCTAGTAATAGCGTGCGCGCACTGGATTTACACCTATCAGAAATATCAGAAGGGTGCGCAGGTAAACTTGGTACCTCGGGCCGCTGCCCCTGCCCGAGGTAGTGGAATGAGTCCCGCTGATCAGAGGAACACAAACTTGGCAATGAAGATCGCGCACAGCACCCATAGGCTGGCCGAGATCTCCTTGAATTTACCGGTACCGGCCTTCAGCGCCACATAGCTGATGAAGCCCAGGGCAATGCCGTCTGCCACCGAGAAGGTCAGCGGCATCATGATCACGGTGACGATCGCCGGAATGCTGTCGGTGGCTTCATCCCACTCGATATGCGCCATGCTGCCCATCATCAGCATCGCCACGTAGATCAGCGCGCCAGCGGTGGCATAGGCCGGGATCATCCCCGCCAATGGGGCGAAGAACATCGCCGCGATGAACAGGATCCCAACCACCACGGCGGTCAAGCCGGTGCGCCCGCCTGCCGCCACGCCCGCAGCACTTTCCACGTAGCTGGTCACCGGCGGCACGCCGACCACCGCGCCGAACACGCTGGAGGTGCTGTCGGCCTTCAGCGCCCGCGACAGGTTCTCGATACGCCCGTCCGGTGCCACCAGGTTGGCCCGCTGGGCCACGCCCATCAGCGTGCCAGCGGTGTCGAACATGTGCACGAACAGGAACGCCAGCACCACGCTGATCATGCTGACGTTGAACACACCGACCACGTCCATGGCCATCCAGGTCGGTGCCAGGCTCGGCGGCATCGACACCACCCCGCCGAACTTGACCAGGCCCAGGCCCCAGCCGGCCAAAGTGACGCCGATGATGCTGATCAGGATCGCGCCGAACACCCGCTTGTAGCTGAGGATCGCGATCAGCAGGAAGCACACGGCCGCCAGCAGCGGGCCGGGCTCATGCAGCGAGCCCAGCTTGACCAGGGTTGCCGGGCTGTCGACGATGATGCCGGCGGTTTTCAGGCCGATCAGCCCGAGGAACAAGCCGACGCCGGCCCCCATGGCATGGCGCAGGCTCACCGGGATGCTGTTGAGCAGCCACTCACGCACGCGCGAAACGGTCAGGAACATGAACAGCACACCCGAGACGAACACCGCCCCCAGCGCCGTTTCCCAGTTGTAGCCCATGGTGCCGACCACGGTGTAGGTAAAGAAGGCATTGAGCCCCATGCCCGGCGCCAGGCCGACCGGCCAGTTGGCGTACAGGCCCATCAGCAGGCAGCCGAGGGCAGCGGCGATGCAGGTGGCGACGAACGCCGCGCCGTGGTCGATGCCGGCGTCGGCCATGATGTTGGGGTTGACGAAGATGATGTAGGCCATGGTGATGAAGGTGGTCACCCCGGCGATCAGCTCGGTGCGGACAGTGCTGCCATGCTGCTTGAGTTTGAAAATCCGCTCCAGCCAGCCCGTTTCGAGCGGTGGGGCGAGATCCAGCGTAGGTGCTTCGGATTTGCGGCTTTCCACAGCGAGTACTCCTCAAGTCTTTCTTGTTGTTCGAAGCCTGGTCCTGAGCCATGCACTGGGGGGCTTCGCGAGGGGGTGTGGCAGACGTCCGACCTGTTTGTTGACTTTTGGGTCAGGAAGTTGCTCGCAGGATTATGCTTTTGTGTACAAAGAATGCAAATAATGTTTTATCTTTTGTGCGTACAAACGGTCGTACAACGGCTATATAGGTAAAAGGCCACCTGCAGAAACGGGTCAGCCTGTGTACAATGGCGCCATACCTTGGCCCCTTTTCTTCTTCCAGGACTTGCCATCCCCCCGCTGACCGGTATTACAGTCACGGTCCGACTGGCAGATCCTTTGTGCTCGAGAGCCCATGAACGAACAGCTGCAACCTCTGAAAAAACCTGTGCGCACTGGCAAGGCCGGCCGCAGCGGTACCCAGGACGACATCGTCTACGCGCATATCTTCGAGGCGATCCTCGAGCAGCGTCTGGCACCGGGCACCAAGTTGAGCGAGGAAGCACTGGGCGAGATCTTCGGCGTCAGCCGCACCATCATCCGCCGCGCCCTGTCGCGCCTGGCCCATGAAAGCGTGGTGCTGTTGCGGCCCAACCGTGGTGCGGTGGTGGCCAGCCCCACGGTCGAGGAGGCGCGGCAGGTGTTCTTCTCGCGGCGCATGGTCGAGCGCGCGATCACCGAGCTGGCCGTGCAGCACGCCACCCTCGAACAGCTCAACGAACTGCGCCAGATGGTCCGCGAGGAGCGTGACAGCTTCTCCCGTGGTGACCGTGGCGCCGGTATCCGCCTGTCCGGCGAGTTCCACCTCAAGCTGGCCGAGGCCGCGGGCAATGCGCCACTGGTGAGCTTCCAGCGCAGCCTGGTGTCGCAGACTTCGCTGATCATCGCCCAGTACGAAAGCGGTAACCGCTCGCACTGCTCGTACGATGAGCACATGCAGCTGATCGATGCGATCGAGGCCCGTGATGCCGAGCAGGCGGTAAGCCTGATGATGCATCACATGGACCATATCGACAGCAAGCTCAACCTCGACGAGGAGAGCGCCTCGGACGATCTGCACGCGGTGTTCTCCCACCTGCTGAAAAAGCCCAAGGCCACTGCCAAGGGTTGATCGTTTGCCTGCCTGAGCGGGGCTGCGATGCAGCCCCTGGCGTTACTGGCCCTTGGCCAAGGCTCTGCTAGATTTTCCTCAGCAAACCTTCATCGAGCAGTTGGGCTTGCGCAGTCGTTGCGTCCAATTACTTGAGGAATGGTCCATGAGTTCATCCCTGGGTGTGCGCATAGGTGCCGAGCTGGTCGGCACCTTCTGGTTGGTCCTGGGTGGTTGTGGCAGCGCGGTGCTGGCCGCAAGCTCGCCTGTCGGCATCGGGGTCCTGGGTGTCGCCTTCGCTTTTGGCCTTACCGTCCTGACCATGGCATTCGCCATCGGCCATATCTCCGGCTGCCACCTCAACCCCGCCGTGTCGTTCGGGCTGGTGGTGGGGGGACGATTCCCGGCAAAAGAGTTGCTGCCCTACGTGATTGCCCAGGTGATCGGCGCGATCCTCGCCGCGGCGGTGATCTACTTCATCGCCACCGGCAAGGCCGGTTTCGAGGTGGGTAACGGCATGGCCTCGAATGGCTATGGCGAACACTCGCCCGGTGGCTACACCCTGGCCGCAGGCTTCGTCAGCGAAGTGGTGATGACCGCGATGTTCCTGGTGATCATCATGGGCGCCACGGACGCCCGGGCGCCGGCCGGGTTTGCGCCGATCGCCATTGGCCTGGCGTTGACCTTGATCCACCTGATCTCGATCCCGGTCACCAATACCTCGGTGAACCCAGCGCGTAGCACCGGGCCTGCGCTGTTCGTCGGTGGCTGGGCCTTGCAGCAACTTTGGCTGTTCTGGCTGGCACCGCTGATCGGCGCGGCGATCGGCGGTGCGCTGTATCGAGGCCTGGCCAAGCAACCCTAGCGCTGGTGCACGCAACGCCCGGCGGCGTAGGTCTCGCGCACGGTGCGGTCGTCGCCCAGGGTGGTGAGCACGAACAAGGTCTCCTCGATGCTTTTCGACTGCTGCAGGCGGTAGTCCAGCAGCGGGGTGGCCTTGTAGTCGAGCACCACGAAGTCGGCGTCATTGCCCGGGCGCAGGCTGCCGATGCGGTCCTCCAGGCGCAGGGCGCGGGCGCCGCCGAGGGTGGCCAGGTACAGCGACTTGTACGGGTGCAGGCGCGCGCCTTGCAACTGCATCACCTTGTATGCCTCGTTCAGGGTGTTGAGCAGCGAGAAGCTGGTGCCGGCGCCGACATCGGTGCCCAGGCCGACGTTGACCTTGAAGCGTTCGGCCTGGGGCAGGTTGAACAGGCCGCTGCCGAGGAACAGGTTGGAGGTCGGGCAGAAGGCGATGGCCGAACCGGTTTCGGCCAGGCGCTGGCACTCGTCGTCGCACAGGTGCACGCCGTGGGCGAACACCGAGCGCTCGCCGAGCAGCTCGAAGTGGTCGTAGACGTCCAGGTAGCCTTTCTGCTCGGGGAACAGTTCCTTGACCCAGTCGATTTCCTTGAGGTTCTCCGACAGGTGGGTGTGCATGTACACGCCCGGGTGCTCCTTGAGCAACTGGCCGGCCACGCTCAACTGTTCCGGCGTGCTGGTCGGCGCGAAGCGCGGGGTGACCGCGTAGTGCAGGCGGCCCTTGCCGTGCCAGCGCTCGATCAGCATCTTGCTGTCGCGGTAGCTGGACTCGGCGGTATCGGTCAGGTAGTCGGGGGCGTTGCGGTCCATCATCACCTTGCCGGCGATCATGCGCAGGTCCAGGCGCTCGGCCTCCTCGAACAGGGCGTTGACCGACTCGGGGTGCACGCTGCCGAACACCAGCGCGGTGGTGGTGCCGTTGCGCAGCAGTTCGGCGAGGAAGATCTTCGCCACCTGGTCGGCGTGGGCCTTGTCGGCGAACTGCTTTTCGCAGGGGAAGGTGTAGGTGTTCAGCCAGTCCAGCAGCTGCTCGCCGTAGGAGCCGATCATGCCGGTCTGCGGGAAGTGGATATGGGTGTCGATGAAGCCCGGGGTGATCAGGGCGTCCTGGTAGTGCTGCACCGGGATGGCGGCATCGAGGGTCGGCAGCAGCTCGCTGGCATGGCCCAGGGCGCTGATGCGGCCGTTATCGACTACCAGCAGGCCGTCTTCATAGTATTCGCAGGACGCCTCCAGGCCGACCTCGGCGGGGTCGGCGATGCTGTGCAGGATGGCGGCTCGGTAGGCTTTGCGGGTTGCGCTCATGGGGCTCTCGTCAAAGGGTCTGGCTGCGTCGCGAGGACGGCAGCAACTGGGCGATGGGGCCTGAGTTGGCGGCAGCGTCGTGCTGGCCGAAGCAGGCGTTGTAGGTGGCAATGATTTCGGCGGCGATGGACACGGCGATCTCGATCGGCAGCTTGCCCTTGACCTCGGCCAGGCCCATCGGGCAGCGCATGCGCGCCATCAGCGCGTCTTCGAAGCCGCGCTCGCGCAGGCGGTGCTCGAACTTGACGCGCTTGGTCTTCGAACCGATCAGGCCGAACCAGGTGAAGTCGTTGCGCTTGAGGATCGCGGCGGTCAGCTCCAGGTCCAGCTGGTGGTTATGGGTCATGACGATGCAGTAGCTGCCGGCGGGCAGGTCGGCAACTTCGTCGACCGGCTCTTCGCTGACGATCTTGCTCACCCCGGTGGGGATGAGCGCGGGGAACTCCTGCTCGCGCGAATCGATCCAGCGCACCCGGCAGGGCAGCGCGGCGAGCAAGGGTACCAGAGCGCGGCCGACATGGCCCGCGCCGAACACGGCGATCTCGGCCTGTACGCCACTCATCGGCTCGAACAGCAGCACGGTGGCGCCGCCGCAGCACTGGCCGAGGCTGGCGCCGAGGCTGAAGCGCTCCAGGTGCGGGGTACTGCGGTGTTCCGCGAGCATCTGGCGGGCGATGTGCAGGGCCTTGAACTCCAGGTGGCCGCCGCCGATGGTGTCGTACAGCGCGCTGGCGCTGACCACCATTTTCGAGCCGGCGTTGCGCGGGGTGGAGCCGCGCTCCTCGATGATGGTTACCAGCACGCAGGGCTCGCCACGGGCTTGGTGCTCGGCGAGGGCGTTGATCCATTGGTGCATGTCTTCAGTCCTCCTCGGTCCCCTGTAGGCGCAACCTAAGGTCGCGCCTACAGGGAGCGTGGCGTCAGTGCGTCACGGGCTCCAGTTGCTGTTCGGCAGGCTGCGCCGCAGCCACCGCCTTGCGCATCTGCTCGCAACCCCACAACACCCGCTCCGGCGTCGACGGCGCGTCGATGTTTGGCTGCACGCGGTAGTCGGCGATGCTCGCCACCGCGTCCTTGATCGCGCACCAGGCGGCAATGCCGAGCATGAACGGCGGCTCGCCCACGGCCTTGGAGTGGAACACGGTGTCCTCGGGGTTCTTGCGGTTCTCCACCAGCTTGACGCGCATATCGATCGGCATGTCGGCCACAGCCGGGATCTTGTAGCTGGCCGGGCCGTTGGTCATCAGCTTGCCCTTGGCATTCCACACCAGCTCCTCGGTGGTCAGCCAGCCCATGCCCTGGACGAAGCCGCCTTCGACCTGGCCGATATCGATGGCCGGGTTCAGCGAGTCACCGACGTCGTGCAGGATGTCGGCGCGCAGCATCTTGTACTCGCCGGTCAGGGTGTCGACGATCACCTCCACGCACGCCGCGCCGAAGGCGTAGTAGTAAAACGGCCGGCCGCGGGCCTGGGCGCGGTCGTAGAAGATCTTCGGCGTGCGGTAGAAACCGGTGGTCGACAGCGACACCTGGGCGAAGTAGGCCTGCTGCACCAGTTGCTCGAAGCTGACGATCTGGTCGCGCACGCGTACATGGCCGTTGCGGAACTCGACATCTTCCTCGGTGACGCTGTAGTGCCGGGCGGCGAACTCGGTCAGGCGCTTCTTGAGGATTTCGGCGGCGTTCTGCGCGGCCTTGCCGTTCAGGTCGGCGCCGCTGGAGGCGGCGGTGGGCGAGGTGTTGGGCACCTTGTCGGTATTGGTGGCGGTGATCTGGATACGGTTGAAATCGACCTGGAACACCTGCGCCACCACCTGCGCGACCTTGGTGTTCAGGCCCTGGCCCATCTCGGTGCCGCCGTGGTTGAGGTGGATGCTGCCGTCGGTGTAGATGTGGATCAAGGCACCTGCCTGGTTGAGGAAGGTGGCGGTGAATGAGATGCCGAATTTCACCGGGGTCAGCGCCAGGCCTTTTTTCAGCACCGGGCTGTTGGCGTTGAAGCGGCGGATCGATTCGCGGCGCTCATGGTAGTCGCTGCTGGCTTCGAGCTCGGCGGTCATCTCCTCGAGCATGTTGTGCTCGACGGTCTGGTAGTAGTGGGTGACGTTGCGCTCGGTCTTGCCGTAGTAGTTGGCCTTGCGCACCGCCAGCGGGTCGAGGGCCAGGTGACGGGCGATATGGTCCATCACCTGTTCGATGGCGACCATCCCCTGCGGGCCGCCGAAGCCGCGGTAGGCAGTGTTGGAAGCCGTGTTGGTCTTGCAGCGGTGGCCGTGCACCGTGGCATCGCCCAGGTAGTAGGCGTTGTCGGAGTGGAACATGGCGCGGTCGACGATCGAACCGGACAGGTCGGGCGAGTAGCCGCAGTTGCCGGCCAGGTCGAAGTTGATCCCATGCAGGCGGCCCGTGTCGTCGAAGCCGACGTCGTACTCGACGTAGAACGGGTGGCGCTTGCCGGTCATCATCATGTCTTCGACGCGGGGCAGGCGCATCTTGGTCGGCTGGCCGGTCAGGCGCGCGATCACCGCGCACAGGCACGCGGGGCTGGCGGCCTGGGTTTCCTTGCCGCCGAAACCGCCACCCATGCGGCGCATGTCGACGACGATCTTGTGCATCGGCACGTCGAGCACCTCGGCCACCAGCTTCTGCACCTCGGTGGGGTTCTGCGTCGAGCAGTAGACGATCATGCCGCCATCTTCGCCGGGCATCACCGAGCTGATCTGGGTCTCCAGGTAGAAGTGCTCCTGGCCGCCGATGTGCAGGGTGCCCTGGATACGGTGCGGGGCACTGGCCAGTGCGGCGGCAGAGTCGCCGCGCTGGTGGGTGTGGCTGTCGAGCACGAAGTGCTTCTTGCGCAGGGCCTCGACCACATCGAGCACCGGCTCCAGGTCTTCGTACTCGACGATTGCCGCCATGGCGGCGCGTCTTGCAGTCTCCAGATCGCAGGCGGCCACGGCGAGCACCGGCTGGCCGAAGAACTCGACCTTGTCGATGGCCAGCAAAGGGTCGCCAGCTACCACTGGGCCGATATCCTTGAGCCCCGGGATGTCCTCATGGGTGATGGCGATGCGCACCCCTTCGAACTGATAGCAGGGTGTGGTGTCGATGCGCAGGATGCGCGCATGAGCACGGTCGGCGGTGCGCGCATAGACGTGCAGCTGGTTGGGGAATTCCAGGCGGTCGTCGATGTACACGGCTTCGCCGGCCACATGCTTGTCGGCGCTGTCGTGCTTGAGGCTGCGGCCGACCCCGGTGGTCAGGTCCTGGCTGAACAGTGCGGCCATCTCGGCCTGGCTCTTGACGGCGTGATGGTTAGACATAGGCGGTCACCCGGGTTTCGATGTGCGGCGTTTGCAGTTCGATGAAGTACTTGCGCAGCAGGTTCTGCGCGGTCAGCAGGCGGTACTCGCGGCTGGCGCGGAAGTCGCTGAGCGGGGTGAAGTCCTCGGCCAGGGCCTGGCAGGCGCGTTCGACGCTGGCCTGGGTCCACGGCTTGCCGCGCAGCGCGGCTTCGCAGGCGCGGGCGCGTTTCGGGATTGCCGCCATGCCGCCAAAGGCGATGCGCACGCCGCTGACCACACCGTTCTCGATGCTCAGGTTGAACGCCGCGCACACCGCGGAAATATCGTCGTCCAGGCGCTTGGACACCTTGTAGGCGCGGAAGGCCCAGTCGTTGCTGGCGCGCGGCACGATGATCTTCTCGATGAACTCGCTGTCCTGGCGTGCAGTGATGCGGTAGTCGATGAAGTAGTCTTCCAGGGCCAGGGTGCGCTGGCGCTCGCCTTGGCGCAGGACGATCTGCGCGTCGAGGGCGATCAACAGAGGTGGCGAATCACCAATTGGCGAGGCGTTGCCGATATTGCCGCCGAGAGTGCCCTGGTTGCGGATCTGCAGCGAGGCGAAGCGGTGCAGCAGGTCGCCGAAGTCGGGGTATTCCTCGTTGAGCGCGGTGTAGCAGTCAGTCAGCGGCGTGGCGGCGCCGATCTCCAGATGGCTGGCGGTCTTGTCGATGCGCTTGAGTTCGGCGACGTGGCCGACATAGATCATCACCGGCAGGGTGCGGTGGAACTGGGTGACTTCCAGCGCCAGGTCGGTACCCCCGGCCAGCAGGCGCGCCTCGGGGTGCGAGCTGTACAGGTCGGCCAGGTCGGCCACGGTCAGCGGCACCAGGCAGCGCTTGTCGCCGCTATTAAGCTCGCCGGTCTGTTGCGGGGCGATGGCCTTGAGGCGAGCGATGGTCTGCGCCTGCTGAGCGTCGAACTGGTCGCGGCAGGGGCGTGCGCAGCTCTGCTCGGCAGCCTCGAGGATCGGCCGGTAGCCGGTGCAGCGGCACAGGTTGCCGGCCAGGGCCTCCTGGGCCTGGTGCAGGTCGTGGCCTTGGCTGTTCTTCTGCAGGGCGAACAGCGACATGACGAAACCAGGGGTGCAGAAGCCACACTGCGAGCCATGGCAGTCGGCCATGGCCTTTTGCACGCTGTGCAGTTCGCCCAGGTGCTTGAGACCCTCGACGCTGATCAGTTGCTTGCCGTGCAGGGCGGAGACGAACGTCAGGCACGAGTTGAGGCTGCGATAGCGGATATCGTCGCCACCCTGGGCGTTTTCGACAAGTTCGCCGACGACCACGGTGCAGGCGCCGCAGTCGCCGCTGGCGCAGCCTTCCTTGGTGCCGGGTTTGCCCAGGTGCTCGCGCAGGTACTGCAGCACCGTCATGTTCGGGTCCAGGGCATGCTCGCTGCGCAGCTCCTGGTTGACGAGAAACTGGATCACGGGGGAGGGCCTCGCAATGGTTTTATTGTTGTTCCGGCGGACTCTAAGCAACGGCTGACCTTCGGGTCAATAATTTTCTGACTCAAAGGTCAAGAATTTGCGCGAGGTCCTACCGGACCGCCTCTTCGAGCCTTTTCCAAAGCATAGTTCGCGCCGTGTAGGAAAGTTGACCCGTCAGTCGCAGAAAGCGCGTCGTCCCGCTGCGCGAGCGCCTGGCAAGTGCGCTACAATCGCGCCCTTGTGCACAGCTACCCAGATTGCGAAGGAAAACCATGACGTTCAAGGCGCCGGACAGCCTCTCCGAGCAAATTGCCCACTACCTGGCCGAGCGGATCATCCGCGGCGAACTCGCACCCGGCGAGCGCATCCAGGAGCAGAAGGTCACCCAGGCCCTTAACGTCAGCCGCGGTTCGGTACGCGAGGCGCTGCTCATCCTCGAGCGCCGGCACCTGGTGGCCATCCTGCCGCGCCGTGGCGCCCATGTGACCGAACTCGACGAGAACAGCGTGCGCAGCCTGTGCGCCCTGATGGGCGAGTTCTACATCCTGCTGGGCAATGCCGTTGCCCAGCATTGGCGCACCGAGGGCGACCTGCGCCCGTTCCTGGACATCCAGCAGCGCCTCAAGCAGGCCCATGCCGGCAAGGATATCAAGGCCTTCGTCGGCGACAGCTTCGCGGTGATGCGCGCCGCGTATCCGTTCGCCAACAACCCGTACCTGCAGGAAACCGTCGAGAACCTGCAGCCGGCCATGAGCCGCGCCTACTACCTGGCCCTGGACCAGCGCCAGGCCAACATGGCCGATTACCTGGAGCTGTTTGCCTGCCTGCTCGAAGCTGTGGTCGCCCGCGACCTGCCGCGCATCCGCGAGGTGCTCACCGCCTATTGCCAGCGCAGTTGCGAACTGGTGCTGGCGGCGCTGGCGCGGGTCTGACCGGTGCGCCTGAAGTGCATCCGCCTGGCCGGGTTCAAGTCGTTCGTCGACCCGACCACGGTCAACTTCCCCAGCAACATGGCTGCCGTGGTCGGCCCCAACGGCTGCGGTAAATCCAACATCATCGACGCGGTGCGCTGGGTGATGGGCGAGAGTTCGGCGAAGAACCTGCGTGGCGAGTCGATGACCGATGTCATCTTCAACGGCTCCACCAGCCGCAAGCCGGTCAGCCAGGCCAGCATCGAGCTGGTGTTCGACAACAGCGACAACAGCCTGGTGGGCGAGTACGCCGCCTACGCCGAGATCTCGATCCGCCGCAAGGTCACCCGCGACGGGCAGAACACCTATTACCTGAACGGCACCAAGTGCCGGCGTCGTGACATCACCGATATCTTCCTCGGCACCGGTCTGGGGCCGCGCAGCTATTCGATCATCGAGCAGGGCATGATCAGCAAGCTGATCGAGGCCAAGCCCGAGGAGTTGCGCAACTTCATCGAGGAAGCGGCGGGCATCTCCAAGTACAAGGAGCGTCGCCGCGAGACCGAGAGCCGCATCCGCCGTACCCAGGAAAACCTCGCGCGCCTGACCGACCTGCGCGAAGAGCTGGAACGCCAGATCGAGCGCCTGCACCGCCAGGCCCAGGCTGCCGAGAAATACCGTGAGTACAAGGCCGAGGAACGTCAGCTCAAGGCACGCCTGTCGGCTCTGCGCTGGCGCGACCTGGATGAGCGGGTGCGCCAGCGCGAGACGGTGATCGGCGACCAGGAGGTCGCCTTCGAGGCGCTGGTGGCCGAACAGCGCAACGCTGACGCCAGCATCGAGCGACTGCGCGACGGTCACCATGAGTTGTCCGAACGCTTCAACCAGGTGCAGGGCCGCTTCTATTCGGTGGCTGGCGATATCGCCCGCGTCGAGCAGAGCATCCAGCACGGCCAGCAGCGTCTGCGCCAGTTGCAGGACGACCTGAAGGAGGCCGAGCGCAGCCGCCTGGAAACCGAATCGCACCTAGGGCATGACCGCACCTTGCTGGCGACCCTCGGCGAAGAATTGGCGATGCTCGAACCGGAGCAGGAGCTGACCTTGGCCGCGGCCGAGGAAGCCGCCGCGACCCTGGAGGAAGCTGAGCTCGGCATGCACGGCTGGCAGGAGCAGTGGGACGGCTTCAACACCCGCTCCGCCGAGCCGCGCCGTCAGGCCGAGGTGCAGCAGGCACGCCTGGCGCAGCTCGAATCCAGCCTGGAGCGCCTGGCCGAGCGCCAGCGCAAGCTGGGCGAGGAGGGTGAGCAGCTCGGTGGTGATACCCAGGACACCGAGACGTCCGATCTAGGCGAGCAAGTGGCCAGCAGCGAGTTGCTGCTCGAAGAGCTGCACCTGCAAGAGCAGCAGGTGGTCGAGCGCCTGGAAGGGTTGCGCGAACACCTGCAGCAGACCAGCCAGGCACAACAGCAACAGCAAGGTGATCTGCAGCGCCTGGGCGGGCGTCTGGCCTCGCTGGAGGCTTTGCAGCAGGCGGCGCTGGAGCCCGGTGTGGGGGCCGCCGACTGGCTGCGCGCCCAGGGCCTGGAGCAGCGCCCGCGCCTGGCCGAGGGGCTGCGGGTTGAGCCCGGCTGGGAGCTGGCGGTGGAAACGGTGCTTGGCGCCGACCTGCAGGCAGTGTTGCTGGATGACTTCGCCGGCCTGGACTTCGCCGCGCTGGAACAGGGCGATTTGCGCCTGCTGCTGGCCGGGGGAGAGGGCTCGCGCGTTGCCGGCAGCCTGCTCGACAAGGTCGAGGGGCGGGCCGACCTGTCGGCCTGGCTGGGGCAGGTGAGGCCGGTTGAAACGCTGGAGCAGGCGTTGGCGCAGCGGGCGTCACTGGTCGCTGGCCAAAGCCTGGTCAGCCGCGACGGATACTGGGTGGGGCGGCATTTCCTGCGGGTCAGCCGCGGTGGTGAAGCCCAGGGCGGCGTGCTGGCCAGGGGCCAGGAAATCGAACGCCTGGCCCAGGAACAACTGGAGCAGGAAGCGTCGCTCGAACAGCTCGACGAGCAACTGCAGCGTCTGCGTGAACAACAGCTCGACCTGGAGGAGCAGCGCGAGCAATTGCGCCGTCGCAGCCAGGACGAGAGCCGCCAGCACGGTGAGCTCAAGGCGCGCCTGTCTGCTGGCCGGGCCCGGGCCGAACAGCTTGAACTGCGCCGCCGACGCTTGCACGAAGAGTTGGCCGAGCTCCAGGAGCAGCGTGCCCTGGAGCATGAGCAGTTGGGCGAGGCGCGCCTGCTGTTGCAGGAGTCCCTCGACCTGATGGCCGCGGACACCGAACAGCGCGAGCAACTGATGGCGCGCCGCGACACCCTGCGCGAAGGTCTCGACCGGGTCCGCCAGGAGGCCCGCCAGCACAAGGACCATGCCCATCAACTGGCCGTGCGCCTGGGCTCGTTGCGCGCCCAGCACGATTCCACCCGCCAGGCGCTCGAGCGCCTGGAGCAGCAGGCCGCGCGCCTGAACGAGCGTCAGGAGCAACTGAACCTGAATCTCGAGGAGGGCGAGGCGCCGCTGGAAGAACTGCGCCTGAAGCTTGAGGAGCTGCTCGAGCGCCGCATGAGCGTCGACGAGGAAATGCGTCAGGCGCGCCTGCACATGGATGAGGCCGATCGCGAGCTGCGCGATGCCGAGCGGCGCCGTACCCAGGCCGAGCAGCAGTCGCAACTGCTGCGCGGCCAGCTGGAGCAGCAGCGCCTGGAGTCCCAGGGGCTGGATGTGCGGCGCAAGACCTTGCAGGAACAACTGCTCGCCGACGGCTACGATCTTCAGGGCGTGCTCGCCACGCTCGAGGCCGAGGCCAGCGAGCAGGGCACCGAGCAGGCGCTGGAGCAGGTCGAGGCGCGTATCCAGCGCTTGGGCGCGATCAACCTGGCGGCCATCGAGGAGTACGAGCAGCAGTCCGAGCGCAAGCGCTACCTGGATGCCCAGGACGCCGACCTGGTCGAAGCACTGGAGACCCTGGAAAACGTCATCCGCAAGATCGACAAGGAAACCCGCAACCGCTTCAAGGATACCTTTGATCAGATAAATGCCGGATTACAGGCACTTTTCCCAAAAGTTTTCGGTGGCGGCAGCGCTTATCTGGAACTGACGGGCGAAGATCTACTCGATACAGGGGTGACGATCATGGCGCGCCCGCCGGGCAAGAAGAACAGCACCATCCATCTGCTGTCCGGTGGCGAGAAGGCACTGACGGCCCTGGCCCTGGTGTTCGCCATCTTCAAGCTGAACCCGGCGCCGTTCTGCATGCTCGACGAGGTCGACGCGCCTTTGGACGATGCCAACGTCGGGCGCTATGCGCGCCTGGTCAAGGAAATGAGCGAAACCGTGCAGTTCATCTACATCACCCACAACAAGATCGCCATGGAAATGGCCGACCAGCTGATGGGGGTGACCATGCACGAGCCGGGTTGTTCACGTCTTGTTGCAGTTGATGTGGAAGAAGCGATGGCCATGGTTGACGCATAAGGGGTAAAGAAAGGGTGTGAACGTGTAGGCAAAAGCCTCAGCAGACGCGACAGACGGTGTAAAGTTGCCTTTGGTCGTGCTAGCTTAATGTCACTTGTTTTTTGCGTGGGTAAAACGCCTGTCAGAACATAGAGTTGGCGCCACGTGTTAAAGGCCTTTGAAGCCTTTGTTTTCAAGCATATTTTTTATAGAGGCACGGGATTACATGGAAATCGGTCTGCGCGAGTGGCTGATCGTCATCGGCATCATTGTCATCGCCGGTATTCTTTTCGACGGCTGGCGCCGCATGCGCGGCGGCAAGGGCAAGTTGAAGTTCCGTCTGGACCGTAGCTACGCCATCGCCCCGGACGACGACAGCGGCGGCGCCGAGGTGCTCGGCCCTTCGCGTGTGCTGGAAACCCATAAAGAGCCCGAGCTGGATGAGAGCGACCTGCCATCGGTCAGCGCCCCGGTGCGGGAGCGCGAACGCGAGCGTGAAGCCAAACCGGCCAAGGCCAAGCGCGGCAAGCGCAACAACAGCGAGCAGCAACAGGGCGACCTGAAGCTGGCCGCCGAGCCGCGTGAACCGGACCTGTTCGATACTGGCGACGACGACTTCGCCGCCGACAACACCCGCAACAGCGGTTTTACTGCCGCGTCCACGCCGGCCAAAGAGCTGCCGCCGGCCGAGGAAGTGCTGGTGATCAGCGTCATCTCCCGCGACGAAGGCGGTTTCAAGGGCCCGGCGCTGTTGCAGAACATCCTGGAAAGCGGCCTGCGCTTCGGCGAGATGGACATCTTCCATCGCCACGAGAGCATGGCCGGCCACGGCGAAGTGCTGTTCTCCATGGCCAATGCGGTCAAGCCCGGCGTGTTCGATCTGGACGACATCGACCATTTCAGCACCCGTGCGGTGAGCTTCTTCCTCGGCCTGCCAGGCCCGCGTCACCCCAAGCAGGCCTTCGACGTGATGGTCGCCGCCGCCCGCAAGTTGGCCCACGAGCTCAATGGCGAGCTCAAGGATGACCAGCGCAGCGTGCTGACCGCCCAGACCATCGAGCACTACCGCCAGCGCATCGTCGAGTTCGAGCGCCGCGCCCTGACGCAGAAACGCTGATACACCCGAGCGGGCGGACCTTGCCTCGGTCCGCGCCGCGATGATTGAAACGAAAGAGCAGCCAGGGGCTGCTCTTTTGCTTTGCAAGAGAAGACCAGAAATGAACGCCGAATCCCGAATCCACGAACTGCGCGCCGAACTCGACCAGCACAACTACCGCTACTACGTGCTCGACGAACCCAGCGTGCCCGATGCCGAATACGACCGCCTGTTCAATGAGCTGAAGGCGCTGGAGGCCGAGCACCCGCACCTGGTGACGCCGGATTCGCCGACCCAGCGCGTCGGCGGCGCGGCGCTGGCGTCCTTCAGCCAGGTGCGTCACGAGATACCGATGCTCAGCCTGGGTAACGCCTTCGAGGAAGACGACCTGCGCGACTTCGGCCGCCGCGTGGTCGAAGGCCTGGATTTGCCGGGCGGCGATCAGGCGGCCGTGGACTACAGCTGCGAGCCCAAGCTCGACGGCCTGGCGGTGAGCCTGCTGTACCGCGACGGCCAGCTGGTGCAGGGCGCCACCCGCGGCGACGGCACTACCGGTGAGGACATCAGCGCCAACGTGCGTACCGTGCGCAACATCCCGCTCAAGCTGCAGGGCGAGGGCTGGCCGGCGGTGCTGGAGGTGCGCGGCGAGGTGTACATGAGCAAGGCCGGATTCGACCGGCTCAATGCGGCCCAGGCCGAGGCCGGCGGCAAGACCTTCGCCAACCCGCGCAACGCCGCCGCCGGCAGCCTGCGCCAGCTGGACTCGAAGATCACCGCCAGCCGCCCGCTGGAGTTCTGCTGCTATGGCGTCGGCCAGGTGTCCGAGCCGTTTGGCGACAGCCATATCGGTATCCTGGAGAAACTCAAGACCTGGGGGCTGCCGATCAGCCGCGAGCTCAGGCACGCCGCCGGTATCGACGAGTGCCTGGCCTATTACCGGGACATCGGTGCGCGCCGCAACAGCCTGCCCTACGAGATCGATGGGGTGGTGTTCAAGGTCAATGCCCTGGCCTCCCAGCGTGAGCTGGGTTTCCGTGCCCGTGAGCCGCGCTGGGCGATCGCCCACAAGTTCCCGGCCATGGAAGAGCTCACCGAGGTGCTCGATGTCGAGTTCCAGGTCGGGCGTACCGGCGCGGTGACTCCGGTCGCCCGCCTCAAGCCGGTGAAGGTGGCCGGCGTGACGGTGTCCAACGCCACCCTGCACAACATGGACGAGATCGCCCGGTTGGGCCTGCGTATCGGCGACACGGTGATCATCCGCCGTGCCGGCGACGTGATCCCGCAGGTCATGCAGGTGGTGCTCGAGCGCCGCCCCGAAGGCGCGCGTGCGGTGCAGGTGCCGAGCCAATGCCCGGTGTGCGGCTCGCAGGTCGAGCGCACTCAGCTGGTCAAGCGCAGCAAGGGCAAGGAAACCACCAGCGAAGGCGCGGTGTACCGCTGTGTGGGGCGCCTGAGCTGCGCCGCCCAGCTCAAGCAGGCGATCATCCATTATGTGTCGCGCCGGGCCATGGACATCGATGGCCTGGGCGAAAAGAGCGTCGAGCAACTGGTCGATGAAAACCTGATCCGCTCGCCGGCCGACCTCTACAAGCTGGAATTCGAACAAGTGGTAGCCCTTGAAGGCTTTGCCGAGGTCTCCAGCCGCAAGCTGCTCGAAGCCATCGAGGCCAGCAAGCGCCCGAGCCTGGCGCGTTTCATCTACGCCCTGGGCATCCCCGATGTCGGCGAGGAGACCGCCAAGGTCCTGGCCCGCTCCCTGGGCAGCCTGGCGCGGGTGCAGGTGGCGCTGCCGCAGGTGCTGACCTACCTGCCGGACATCGGCCTGGAAGTCGCCTACGAAATCCATAATTTCTTCGAGGACGAACACAACCGTGCGGTGATCAAGCAGTTGCTGGACAGCGGTATGCAACTGCAGGATGAAGGTGAACTGGGCGCCGAGTTCGCCGCCAGCACCACCCTCGCCGGGATGCTCGCCAAGCTCGATATCCCGTCGGTCGGCCCGACCGGCGCCGAGAAGCTGGTAGACAAGCTGGGCACCCTGGACAAGATCATCGCCGCCGATGGCATCGACTTGCGCCAGGCCCTGAATACCAAGGCCGCCGACGGGGTGCGCGAGTTCTTCAAGGTCGAGGCCAACCAGCAGTTGGCCCGCGCCATCGAAGCCCAGTTGCTGGAGTTCGGCATGCACTGGTCGTGCGAGAAGAAATCCGCCGAGGGTTTGCCGCTGGCCGGCCAGACCTGGGTGCTGACCGGTACCCTGGAGCGCATGAGCCGCGATATCGCCAAGGAGAAGCTGGAAAGCCTGGGGGCCAAGGTGGCGGGCTCCGTGTCCGGCAAGACCCATTGCGTGGTGGCCGGGCCCGGCGCGGGTTCCAAGCTGGCCAAGGCCAGCGAGCTGGGCGTGTCGGTGATGGACGAGGAGGCGTTCGTGGGCTTCCTTGCGGAGCGCGGAATCGACGTCTGAGGCCGGTGGCCTTGTCGCGGGGCAAGCCCGCTCCCACGGGTGATCGCACGTGGGAGCGGGTTCGCCTCGCGATAGATTTGCCACAAGTCCTTGAGAAATGATGGTTTTTTCACGATCAAAGGTTGTAACTTCGCCCTGGCGTTGTACAATGGCGCGGCTCGTCAGCTGGCGAGCCGTCGTGGTGGCCCCATCGGTCCCCCCGCATTGATTACCCGTTAACCTGGTCAGGCCCGGAAGGGAGCAGCCATAGCGGGAACATCGAGTGCCGGGGTGTGGCTGGTGGGGCCGCCTCCATTTTGGGCGCAGGGTTTTTCCGGCGTACCTGTCAGGCGTCGCACATCAGACGCGTTTCTTTACACCCTCGCACTGTTTTCCGCCTGCACGATCCCGCGCAGCGCCTTATCATGCATCCCATCGTGTTGGCCCATTCGGCCAGGAGATAGCGACCGTGGAACATGTCGACGACCTCACCCGCCAGAAGATTCGCGAGTGGCAGCTGCGCCGCCTGGAAATAAAGGACCAGATGGCCGCCAGTCCCGAGCGCGTGCTGGAGTTGTCCCAGGTGCTCGACCAGATGGAAGAAGAGCATGAGCGCATCCTCGAGGAAGCGGCTGCGCCAGTGGCGGTGAAGGCCGACGCGGTGGCCTTGGAGCTGCAGGTGTCGGCGCGCTCGGTGCGTGACTTGCGCAAGCTGCTGGAGCTGGCCCTGCATGAGCTCGATGGCGTGCTCGACGCACCGCAGGCGGGTGTCAGCCATCCCGGCGACATGGCCGGGTCGTTGGGTGCCTACCGCTTCGACCTGGTGGTGGGGCAGGCCGCTGACTCCGACAAACCTTGAGTGATCCCCGGACCCGTACCGACATGCAGCCCGAGCACTTCGACTTTTCCCATCCGGTGTACCTGCCGGTCACCGCAGAGGTGTGCCAGGCCTTGCTGGCTGACGGCGCGCTGGCGCTCGACACCCTGGGCGAGCCGGAGTTGGCGGCAGTGCTGGTGATCCAGAACCTGGCGCAGGCACAGGGTCAGGTCGATGCGCGGGCGGCGGAAAAGGTGCTGGGTAAGCTGTTGGCGTGGGCGGTCGATGGCGCGCACTCGCCTGGCGTGGGGTTGTTGTCCGAGGCCCGTAGGCTGTTCGATGCGCGCAAGCTCTATTTCGGCCTTGAGGTAATCAAGGCTTCGAAGCTGCGCCTGCTCGACGCGGAGCAGGTCCAGGCGCGGGAATACCTGCTGGCCGATGGCAAGTGGGATTTCGACTACCGCATTCGCCTGCATCACAGTGACAACCCGTTCAGCCAGCGGGTGACCACTGGCTTCGACAGCGAGCGCTGGCTGACCGTCGAGCAGGACAAGCTGCTCAAGGTCATCCAGGCCAACCTCGACGAAGACATCCACGTGCAGGGCTATGCCGGGATCGGCAAGAGCTACCTGCTTGGCGCGCTGATGGACTGCCTGCCCCGTGGCCGGGTGCTGGCCCTGGCACGCACGCCGGCCAAGCTCGGCACCTTGCGTCGACGCATGGGGCTGGATGAGCAGGCCAAGGTCGGCATGACCTTCGGCCAGTTCGCCCGGGCCCTGCTCAAGGATACCCGGGCAGTTTCCGCCCGGACGGCGCAGCGCGGTCCCGGCAAGCGCAGGCTGGCCGAGGAACTGGGGATCGTCGGCTTGCGCCAGTACGACGCCGAGCATGCCCTGGACATCTGCCTGGAAGTGCTGGGCAACTACTGCGATTCGCGGGATTACAGCCTGTCGAATCGTCATCTGCCGTATTTTCGCCAAGCACTCTCCGGCGTCGATACCCAGGTCCTGCTCGAGTACGCCAGCCGGCTATGGCGCTACCTGGAGGCGCAACCGGCCTGGGGCGCGCAGACCGGGTTCGAGGCGTTGCTGCTGCTCAAGCGAGCGAGCCTGGCTGGTTGCAGCGTGCCGGGGCGCTTCAGCCACGTGATCATCGACGAGAGCCAGGACGTGCCGGCCTCGCTGCTGCAGGTTATCGAACGGGGCCGCCAGGTGCTGATCACCCTGGGTGACGAATACCAGAAGGCCTCCGGCGAGGTGGCCAGGCGCGAGCGTCAGGTGCGGCAGAAGGACATGGCCTTTGCCGTGCGTTGCGGGCCGAAGGTGGAACGTCTGATCAACCCGTTGATCGGGGTGCATTCGAAGAAGTCCAAGGTTGCCTTCGAGGCTGCGCGCCATGTCGATGTCGGCATCGAGCACTTCCCCGAAGGGTTCGTTCCGCCCGAGGGCTGCGTGGTGCTGACCGCCTCGCGCTGGGACACGATGCGCTGGGCCATGGAGTTGGCCGAGTCCAACTGCTTGTTGAATTTCCCCGATTGGCCACAGATGCGCCGCTTCATGGCCACGGCGATCGGCCTGTTCAGGGCCGCGTTCTATGCGCCGGGGCAGGATGCCGAAGGGCCGCATCCGTATTTCGCGCACCTGCTCGACTGGCAGCAGGTGCGTGAGTCCGAACGTTTCGATGCCGCGTTCCTCTGGGTCGAGGCGCGCCTTGAGGCGGGTTTCAAGCTTGCGGACCTGACGCTGCTGGACGCGCGTATCGCCGCCCGGCCCGACAGCCTGACGCTGCTGATGGCCGAGGAGGCCGGCGGCCTGGAGTTCGATCAGGTGCTGCTGACACCGGAACTGATGACCACCGACCGCTTCAAGGACGCCTACGCCTTCGATGCCCGGATCTGCGCCGTGTATATTGCCCTCTCGCGGGCGCGTCGGCAGCTGTACCTGCCGTATGACGTGGAGGAGTGGATCAACTACCACAAGGGCCAGCCGTTCCGCGAGTTGCACGGCTACTGAGGCCTCCACGCCTGCCCTGGCTGGCCGATACCTGCATCAGCCGCTGGAAGGTCGGGCATTGCAGATGGTTCTCCTCGGGGCACTGCGCCGCATGCCGCAACCCCTTGCTCATCGCCTGCAGCCGTTTGATCCGGCGGTCGATCTCGTCGGCCTTGGCCTGCAGCAACTCGCGGTCGACCCGTTGCTCGTCAAGCATGGCGGCTACTTCGTCCAGCGAAAAGCCAGCCGCCTGTCCCAGCGCGATCAGCGCCAGGCGCTCGGGGGTGTCTGGCGGGAACTGGCGGCGCTGCCCATGGCTGGCCAGTGATCTGAGCAACCCCTTGTTCGCGTAGTAACGCAATGTCGACGCCGGCACTCCGGTGCGCCTGGCGACATCGGCAATGTCCATTGCAACCCCTCTTGACTTGAAGTTGACTTCAACTTGCATGCTGCTTGGCATCGACCTTTCCGTCAATCTGCCAAGGGCTCACGTCATGACCATCTCCTCGCTTGTGCTTTCCATCCTGTTCATCGGCATCGGCGCCACCCTGGTCATGGACCTGTGGACCCTGTTGCTCAGGCATCTGGGCGTCACCACCCTGAACTACGCCATGGTCGGGCGCTGGGTGGGGCATCTGCTCGAAGGGCGCTGGCGGCATGCGACGATCGGCAAGGCTGCGCCGGTCAGGGGGGAGCTGGCGTGGGGCTGGCTGCTCCACTACGCCACAGGGTTGGTGTTCGCGGCGTTGCTGGCGGCTATTGCAGGGGAGGGGTGGTTGCGGGGGCCGACACTGTGGCCAGCCTTGCTGTTCGGGGTGGTCTCGGTGCTCGTGCCGTTGTGCGTGGTGCAGCCTGCGTTGGGGGCAGGGTACTTCGCGACGAACACACCCGCGCCCTTGAAGAGCTGCCTGCGCAGCCTGGCGACGCACTGCGTGTTCGGTTTGGGCCTCTACCTGGCGGCACTGGGTGTCGCGGCTGCGGGTAACTGAGGGCTGTCGTCACCTGCGAACGGATGGGGCTCGCTATAACGCTCGACGATCCGCTGCATTTCCCCGGACTGCTTGATCCGCACCAGCGCCCTGAGCACCGCCTGGGTCGGCAGTGCGGGGTCGTTGCGCACCATGCAGCCCAGCGCCTGTTCTTCAAGCACGGCCAGGGGCTGCAGGCGTTGAGCAGGGGGCAGGGAGCGGTTGTACCACTGCAGCGACAGCTGGTTGCTCACGGCATGGCGCAAGCGCCCGACCTGGAGTTTCTGCAGGACCAGCAACTGATTGCGGCTATCTTCGCGCTGCAGGCGGGCCTGGCTGAACAGCGGCTCGAGCGTGGGGTAGGTGTAGCCGAGCACGGTGCCGATGGCCTGGGGTGGCAGTGCGTCCGGGCTGACGGGGCCGCTGTCGCCGGGGCGGCCGACCAGCAGGTCGCGCTGCTCGATGAGCGGGATGCTCCAGAGATAGTCGCCGGGCCGATCGGTCAGCCATTGCGTGGAAACGTAGCAGCGTACGTCGATTTCGCCGGCCTGCATCGCCTCCTGCAGGCGCAGGCGCGCCAGCACATGGTACTGGGGGCGGGCATCGGCCTCCCGGGCGATGGCCTGCATCAGTTCCAGGAGGATGCCTTCCGCCGGCTGCTGGTCCTCGATGCGCATCCGCGGCATGCTCCAGCTTTCGGCGATGGAGAAGCGCAGCACCGGCGGTTGCGCCAGGCCGTGGGTGGCCCACAACAATACCCACAACAACAGGATGGCCAGGACTCGCCGCACGCCTCATCCTCCCTGATCCGTCGTCCGTGTGCCCGTCACTGAGCTTAGACGAGATCGGCAGGGTGCAATTTCGGCCCCGCTCCGCTAGCATTAGCGCTCTTTCCGCCCGCTCCGGTCACGATGGTTTTTTGATGAGTTATCAGGTTCTTGCACGTAAATGGCGTCCGCGCTCGTTCCGCGAAATGGTCGGCCAGACCCATGTGCTCAAGGCTTTGATCAACGCCCTGGACAACCAGCGCCTGCACCATGCCTACCTGTTCACCGGGACCCGGGGCGTGGGCAAGACCACCATTGCGCGGATCATCGCCAAGTGCCTGAACTGCGAGACCGGCATCACCTCGACGCCGTGCGGTACCTGCTCGGTATGCCGGGAGATCGACGAGGGCCGTTTCGTCGACCTGATCGAGATCGACGCCGCCAGCCGCACCAAGGTCGAGGACACCCGCGAGCTGCTCGACAACGTGCAGTACGCGCCGAGCCGCGGGCGCTTCAAGGTCTACCTGATCGACGAAGTGCACATGCTCTCCACCCACTCGTTCAACGCCCTGTTGAAGACGCTGGAAGAGCCGCCGCCCTACGTCAAGTTCATCCTCGCCACCACCGACCCGCAGAAACTGCCGGCGACCATCCTGTCGCGCTGCCTGCAGTTCTCGCTGAAGAACATGAGCCCGGAGCGCGTGGTCGAGCACCTGACCCACGTGCTGGGCGCCGAGAACGTGCCGTTCGAGGAGGATGCCCTGTGGTTGCTCGGCCGCGCCGCCGACGGCTCCATGCGCGATGCCATGAGCCTGACCGACCAGGCCATCGCCTTTGGCGAGGGCCGGGTGCTGGCCGCCGACGTGCGGGCGATGCTCGGCACGCTCGACCACGGCCAGGTATATGGCGTGCTCCAGGCCCTGCTCGAAGGCGATGCCCGGGCGCTGCTGGCCGCGGTGCGTGACCTGGCCGAGCAAGGCCCGGACTGGAACGGCGTGTTGTCGGAAATGCTCAATGTGCTGCACCGCGTGGCCATCGCCCAGGCCCTGCCGGAAGCGGTGGACAACGGCCAGGGCGACCGTGACCGCGTGCTGGCGTTGGCCCAGGCCCTGCCGGCCGAAGACGTGCAGTTCTACTACCAGATGGGCTTGATCGGCCGCCGTGACCTGCCATTGGCGCCGGACCCACGCGGCGGTTTCGAGATGGTCCTGCTGCGGATGCTGGCGTTCCGCCCGGCCGATACCGACGACGCACCGAGGCCGGTACTAAAGCCGACGGGGATCAGCCAGGCCACAGCTGATCCGACCCAACCGGTGGCGGCAGCGGCTGTGGCCGTGGCGCCGTCCGTTGCCGCCAGCCCTGTCGCTGAAGTGGCCGCGCCGCTGCCCGTGGCTGAGCCATCCATACAGGCCGAGCGGCCAGTCGTCGAGGTGCCGGCCGTAGCCGAGGTTGTCGAGGCGCCGCAAGCGCCAGCGGAGCCAGAGTCCGGGCCCGAGCTCGAGCCCGAGCCGCAGCCCGCCGAGGAGGTCATCGACCTGCCGTGGGAGGAGCCAATCGCCACTCCGGCGCCGGTTGCGCCCGAGCAGTTGCCCGAGCCGGCACCTGCGGTCGAGGCCGCCCGCCAGCAGCCGGACGATGACGAGCCGCCGTTCGATCCGTCGGCCTACAGCCCGGCGGGCATGGAGCGCGACGACGAGCCCCCGGCGGACGAGGACTACTACGCGCCCGACAGCGACCCGGCCGGCTTCAGCTACCTGGACGAGCTGGCCGAGCATGTGCAGGAAGAGGCGACTGCCCAGGCGCCGGAGCCGCTGCCGGCGGCCAGGCCCGCGACCGGTCTTGCCCTGCAATGGCTGGAATTATTCCCACAGTTGCCTGTCTCCGGTATGACAGGCAACATCGCCGCAAACTGTACGCTGATCGCCGCCGAGGGTGATGACTGGCTGTTGCACCTGGACCCGGGGCAGGGCGCGCTGTTCAACTCGACGCAGCAGCGCAGGCTGAACGACGCACTGAACCAGCAACTGGGCCGCGAGATCCGCCTGAAGATCGAGCTGATCCGCCCCGAGCAGGAAACCCCGGCCCAGGCCGCCTCGCGCAAGCGCGCCGAGCGCCAGCATGACGCCGTGGTGTCGATCGAACAGGATCCGCTCATCCAGCAGATGATCCGGCAGTTCGGCGCGACGGTCAGGCAGGATACTATTGAGCCTGTAGACGCCCTGGCCAGCCAGGGCCAATGAACGGATAACCATGCGGCCGGCCCTGTGCCGGGCCGCATCACATGACCCAATCGAGGTATACCCCCATGATGAAAGGTGGCATGGCCGGCCTGATGAAGCAGGCCCAGCAGATGCAGGAAAAAATGCAGAAGATGCAGGAAGAGCTGGCCAATGCGGAAGTCACCGGCCAGTCCGGTGGCGGCCTGGTCAGTGTGGTGATGACCGGTCGCCACGACGTCAAGCGTGTCAGCATCGACCAGAGCCTGATGTCGACCGACGCTGACGACAAGGAAGTGCTCGAGGACCTGATTGCCGCCGCGCTGAACGACGCCGTGCGCAAGATCGAGCAGAGCAGCCAGGAAAAGATGGGCGGCATGACCGCGGGGATGCAGCTGCCGCCTGGTTTCAAAATGCCGTTCTGATCGGCTTCTGGCTTCAAATGGGGAGCAACGGCCCGACGGTCGTTGCTCCCTTGTTCATTCTGTTTCCTGAATTGGCAGGCCTGCACACATGAGCTTCAGCCCCCTGATCCGCCAACTGATCGACGCCCTGCGCATCCTGCCCGGCGTCGGTCAGAAAACCGCCCAGCGCATGGCCCTGCAGCTGCTCGAACGCGACCGCAGTGGCGGTACGCGCCTGGCCCAGGCCCTGAGCCAGGCCATGGAGGGCGTCGGTCATTGCCGTCAGTGCCGGACCTTGACCGAGCAGGAACTATGTCCGCAGTGCGCCGACCCACGCCGTGACGACACGCAACTGTGCGTGGTCGAGGGGCCGGTGGATGTGTACGCAGTGGAGCAGACCGGCTATCGCGGTCGCTACTTCGTGCTCAAGGGGCACCTCTCGCCGCTGGACGGGCTGGGGCCGGATGCCATCGGTATTCCGCAGTTGATGGCGCGGATCGAGGAGCAGGGCACCTTCAGTGAGGTGATCCTGGCCACCAACCCCACGGTGGAAGGGGAGGCGACGGCGCACTACATCGCCCAGCTGCTGGCCGAGAAGGGCCTGACTGCCACGCGCATCGCCCATGGCGTGCCGTTGGGGGGCGAGCTGGAATTGGTGGATGGCGGGACGCTGGCCCATGCATTTGCCGGGCGCAGGCCGATCACGTTGTAAACCCGTAAACGCATCGCGGGGCCAGTCGCATCGGCGCACCGCCGCTCCCACGCATGTTGATCTGCGTGGGAGCGGCGGTGCGCCGATGCGACTGGCCCCGCGATCGTTTTGAAGGCGAACTCAGTATTCGCTCAGGGAAAACTCGGTCAGGCAGAAGGTCGGCACCCCGGCCGCCTGCAGGCGACGCGAGCCTTCCAGCTCCGGCAGGTCGATGATCGCCGCCGCCTCGAACACTTGCGCACCGGTGCGGCGCACCAGGTTGGCGGCCGCCAGCAGGGTGCCGCCGGTGGCAATCAGGTCATCGAAGATCAAGACCGAATCCCCATCGCAGAGACTGTCGGCATGCACTTCCAGGAAGGCCTCGCCGTATTCGGTCTGATAGCCCTCGGACAGCACGTCAGCCGGCAGCTTGCCCTGCTTGCGGAACAGGATCAGCGGCTTGTTCAGCTGGTGAGCAATGATCGAGCCAATCAGGAAGCCTCGCGCGTCCATGGCGCCTATATGGCTGAACTCGGCCTCGACATAGCGCTCGATGAACTGGTCGGCGACATAGCGCAGCCCGCGCGGCGACTGGAACAGCGGGGTGATGTCGCGGAAGATCACGCCCGGCTTGGGGAAGTCCATTACCGGGCGGATCAAGGCTTTGAGGTCGAAGGTGTCGCTGTGCATGGGGCGGGTATCCTGGAAAAACTCGGCGTCAGTATACCCTTTTAGCGCGGCGATCAGACCTCGAGTGCACCACCGGCCAGCGCGCACAACTGGATCGGGTCGAGAATGTGCACTTCCTTGCCCTCGGCCTTGAGCAGGCCGTTCTGCTGGAAGCGGGTGAACACGCGCGACACGGTTTCCACCGCCAGGCCCAGGTAGTTGCCGATCTCGTTGCGCGACATGCTCAGGCGGAACTGGTTGGCCGAGTAACCACGGGCGCGGAAGCGCGCCGACAGGTTGACCAGGAAGGTGGCGATGCGCTCGTCGGCGGTCTTTTTCGACAGCAGCAGCATCATCTGCTGGTCGTCACGGATCTCGCGGCTCATCACCCGCATCAGCTGACGGCGCAGCTGTGGCAGCTGTACCGAGAGTTCGTCGAGGCGCTCGAAGGGGATCTCGCACACCGAGGTGGTTTCCTGGGCCTGGGCCGACACCGGGTAGGCCTCGGTGTCCATGCCGGACAGGCCGACCAACTCGCTGGGCAGGTGGAAGCCGGTGATCTGCTCTTCACCGCTGTCGCTGAGGCTGAACGTCTTGAGGGCACCGGAACGTACCGCGTAGACCGAGCCGAAATTGTCACCCTGGCGGAACAGGAACTCGCCTTTCTTCAGTGGGCGGCCGCGTTTGACGATTTCATCCAGTGCGTCCATGTCTTCCAGGTTCAGGGACAGGGGCAGGCACAGGGGGGCCAGGCTGCAATCCTTGCAGTGGGCCTGGTTGTGTGGGCGCAGTTTTACTGGCTCGGACATTTCTTTCGATCCTTGTGGGAAAGCACACATAAGCCGTAAGGATAACCTGCGGCATGGGCTGTAGGCCAGTGTGCGCATTTTTGGTGCACGCTAGCAGCGGTGCGGAAGGTGTGTCCCGTCACCGTTCAACTGTCCATAGTGTGCCTCGAAAGGCGGGCTGTCCATGCGGTGAAACGCCTCAAGCGCCTCAGATCACCCGCGAGAAACGCTGGCGGTTCTGCTGCGCGAGGTAGGCGTCGAACACCATGCACACCGAGCGCGCCAGCAGGCGGCCGGCCGGCAGGATGCGGATGCCCTTGGCGTCCAGGCTGAGCAGGCCGTCGCGTTGCATGGCTTGCAGTTGTGGCCACTGCTCCTTGAAGTAGCCGCGAAAATCGATGGTGAAGGCGTGTTCGATCGCTTCGAAATCCAGTTCGAAGTGGCAGATCAGTTGCTGGATCACTGCGCGGCGCAAGCGATCGTCCTGGTTGCACATCAGGCCGCGCTGGGTCGCCAGCTGGGCGGTGGAGAGGGAGTCCTGGTAGGTGTTGAGGTCGCTGCTGTTCTGGCAGTAGAGGTCGCCGATCTGACTGATCGCCGACACGCCAAGGCCGATCAGGTCGCAGTGGCCGTGGGTGGTGTAGCCCTGGAAGTTGCGTTGCAGGGTGCCTTCTTCCTGGGCGATGGCCAGCTCGTCGTCGGGCAGGGCGAAGTGGTCCATGCCGATGTAGCGGTAGCCGGCGGCGGTCAGTTGGTCGATGGTGGCGTGCAGCATCTCCAGCTTCGCCGCTGGGGCCGGCAGGTCGCTGCTGTCGATGCGCCGCTGGGGCATGAAGCGTTCGGGCAGGTGCGCGTAGTTGAAAACCGACAGACGGTCGGGCTGCAGGCGGATCACTTCTTCGACGGTGCGGGCGAAGCCTTCCGGGGTCTGCTTGGGCAGGCCGTAGATCAAGTCCAGGTTGATCGAGCGGAACTGCAGGGTGCGCGCCGCTTCGATCAGGGTGCGGGTCTGCTCCAGGCTCTGCAGGCGGTTGACCGCGCGCTGCACGGCGGGGTCCAGATCCTGCACGCCGAGGCTGACACGGTTGAAGCCCAGCTCGCGCAACAGGCCCATGGTCGACCAGTCGGCCTCGCGCGGGTCGATCTCGATGCCGTAGTCGCCGGAGTCGTCGTCCAGCAGGTGGAAGTGCTGGCGCAGGGTGGCCATCAGCTGGCGCAGTTCCACATGGCTGAGAAAGGTCGGCGTGCCGCCGCCGAAATGCAGCTGCTCGACGACTTGCTTGGGGTCGAGGTGGCAGGCGATCAGCTGGATTTCCTGCTCCAGGCGTTGCAGGTAGGGCGCGGCGCGGCCGCGGTCCTTGGTGATGACCTTGTTGCAGGCGCAGTAGTAGCAGATGTTGGCGCAGAACGGCACATGTACGTACAGCGACAGCGGGCGGGTGGCGCGGCGGCTCTCGCGCAGGGCGTGGAGCAGGTCGAACGAGCCCACTTCGCCATGCAGTTGCACAGCGGTCGGATAGGAGGTGTAGCGTGGTCCGGCCAGATCGTAGCGACGAATCAGGTCGGCGTCCCAGCGTAGGTCGTCGAGCATGTGGGTAGTCCCCGGATAAAGCTGCAGTGTCCGGAGTCTAGGGGCGGATGTAAGAAATCGTGTTGATTTGTATCAGGAGATCTGGTGGTCGCAGTAGCCTATCAATGCCCCATGAGCCAGTGCTGGTGAGGGCCGGGCAGGGTCCACAGGCCAAAGAGAATCACCAGCACGCCGCCGGCCATGCGCACTCCGCGACGGCGCAGCAGGCTACCCACCCGCTCGGCCGCCAGCCCCGTGGCCAGCAGCACCGGCCAGGTGCCCAGGCCGAACGCCAGCATCAGCGCCGCGCTGTACAGTGCATCGCCCTGGCTCGCCGCCCACAGCAGGGTGCTGTACACCAGGCCGCATGGCAGCCAGCCCCACAGGGCGCCCAGCAGCAAGGCACGGGGCAGGCTGGACACCGGCAGCAAGCGCGTGGCCAGCGGCTGCACATGGCGCCAAAGTCCGCGCCCGAGTGCCTCGATACGGGTCAGGCCGCTCCACCAGCCGGCCAGGTACAGGCCCATGGCGATCAGCAGCAACGCGGCCGCGACTCGCAAACCGGTCGCCAGCGGGCTGCTGGCCAGGGCCACGCCAGCCAGGCCGAGCAGCAAGCCGGCGGCGGCATAGCTGAGGATGCGCCCGAGGTTGTAGGCCAGCAGCAGGCGCAGGCGCCGGCTGCGCTGCTCGGGAGGGATGGCCAGGGTCAGCGCGCCCATCAGGCCGCCGCACATACCCAGGCAATGGCCGCCACCGAGCAGGCCCAGGACCAGCGCCGAGCCCAGCAGGGGGATCAGTTCAGGCACGCGGGGTCGTGTCCTGGTCTTTGGGCTTTTCGCCCTCAGGCTTCACGGCCGCCTGATGGCAAGGGTCCTGGTCATCGAACAGGATGCTGTGGGCCGGGCCTTCCAGGTCGTCGTACTGGCCGCTGTCCACCGCCCAGAAGAAGATGTACACGGCGACACCGACCAGCAGCAGGGCGGCGGGGATCATCACGTAGAGGGCGGGCATAGCGGTTTCCTTTCGAGCGACGCGGGCTCGCGCCCGGGCGGTGTCACGCCGCTGGGCAGCCGGGTCAGGCGCAGGGCGTTGAGCACCACGATCAGCGAGCTGACCGACATGCCGATCGCCGCCCACACCGGGGTGATCCAGCCGAGCGCGGCGAACGGCAGCATGAGGCCATTGTACAGCGTCGCCCAAAGCAGGTTCTCGATAATGTTGCGGCGGGTTCGGCGGGCCAGTTCGAAGGCCTGCACCAGCGCCTGCAGGCGGTTGGACAGCAGCACCGCGTCGGCGCAGGTCTTGGCCAGGTCCGTGGCGCTGCCCATGGCGATGCTGATGTCGGCGGCGGCCAGTACCGGCACATCGTTGACGCCGTCGCCGAGCATCAGCACCTTGCGCCCTTCACCTTGCAGCGTTTTCAGGCGGGCGAGCTTGTCGTCCGGACGCAGGCCGCCGACGGCCTGGTTGATGCCCAGTTGCGCGGCCACCTGCGCAACCATCGGCGAACTGTCGCCGGACAGCAGCAGCGTGTTCCAGCCGCGTGCCTTGCAGGCCGTCACCAGGTCCTGGGCGTCGTCGCGCAGGCGGTCATCCAGGCCGAACCAGGCCAGTGGCCCTTGCTGGTCCCCGAGCAGCAGCCATTGCCCCTGTGGTTCCGGTACGTTGGGTACCTCGGCGCCACTGAGTGCGCAGACGAAGGTGGCCTGGCCGATGCGCAGGCGCTGGCTTGCCAGCATGCCCTCCAGGCCCAGCCCCGGCACGGCGGTGACGGTTTCGGCCGCCTGCGCGGCGCGACCGAAGGCACGGGCGATGGGGTGTTCGGAGCGATTTTCCAGCGCCGCCGCCAGCGCCAGGCACTGGTCAGCGTCCAGTTGGCCCAGCGGGCGGATGCTGCGCAGGGCCAGGCGGCCTTCGGTGAGGGTGCCGGTCTTGTCGAAGATCACCGTGTCGATCTGGTTGAGGCCCTCGAGCACATGCCCGCGGGTCACCAGCAGGCCGAGCTTGTGCAGGCTGCCGGTGGCGGCGGTGAGGGCGGTGGGGGTGGCCAGCGACAGGGCACAAGGGCAGGTGGCGACCAACATGGCCAGGACGATCCAGAACGCCCGGGGCGCATCGAGCTGCCACCAGAGGACACCGATCACGGCGGCGGCAACCAACGTGAACAGCAGGAACCATTGTGAGGCGCGGTCGGCGATTTCCGCCAGGCGCGGTTTTTCCGACTGGGCGCGCTCCAGCAGGCGGACGATGGCCGACAGGCGCGAGTCCTGGCCCAGGGCCCGGACCTCGACCGTGAGCGTGCTTTCGACGTTGAGGGTACCGCCGGTCACCCGGTCGCCGACGTAGCGCGACAGAGGCAGGTATTCGCCGGTCAGCAGCGATTCGTCGACGCTGGAGCGGCCGTCGACGATCAGCCCGTCGGCCGGGATCACCGCGCCGGGCAATACCTGCACGTGGTCGCCGCACTGCAGTTCGCCGAGCAGGATGCGCTCGGCCTGGCCGTTGGCGTCCAGTCGCAGGCACGAGGCCGGCAGCAGGTTGACCAGCTGCGCGGTGGCCGCCGCGGTACGTTCGCGGGCGCGGCGCTCCAGGTAGCGGCCGGTGAGCAGGAACAGGGCGAACATGCCCACGGTGTCGAAATACAGTTCGCCGTGGCCGGTAATCGCGGTCCAGATCCCGGCGCAGTAGGCCAGGGCAATGGCCAGCGACACCGACAGGTCCATGGTCAGGTGGCGGGTACGCAGGTCGCGGGCCGCACCCTTGAAGAACGGTGCGCAGCTGTAGAACACGATGGGCGTGGTGAGGAACAGCGCGACCCAGCGCAGGATGGTGTGCAGCTCGGGCGACAGGTCGATGTTGAATTCCGGCCAGGTGGCCATGGTCGCCATCATCGCCTGGAACCACAGCAGCCCGGCCACGCCCAGGCGGCGCAGGGCGCTGCGGTTCTCCCGGGCCAGCTGTTCGGCGGCCTGGTCGGGCTGGTAGGGATGGGCGGCGTAGCCGATGTGGCGTAGCCCGGCCAGCAGCTGCGACAGTGGCAGTTGCTGGTCGTCCCAGTTGACCAGCAGGCGATGGTTGGACAGGTTCAGGCGGGCGTCGACGACGCCGGGCAGGTTGCGCAGGTGCTTCTCGATCAGCCAACCACAGGCGGCGCAGCTGATGCCCTCGACCAGCAAGGTGGCCTCGGCCAGTTCGCCTGTGTGGCGCACGAAGGTCTGCTGCACGTCGCTGCGGTCGTACAGGGCCAGCTCGTCCTGGAGTTGACGGGGCAGGGCCTCGGGGTTGGCGCTGGTGTCGCTGCGGTGCTGGTAGTAGTGCTCCAGGCCCCCGGCGACGATGGACTCGGCCACCGCCTGGCAGCCGGGGCAGCAGAATGCCCGGGGCTCGCCAAGCACCACGGCGGTGAAGCGGCTGCCGGCGGGGACGGGCAGGGCGCAGTGGTAGCAGGGGGTGGGTTGGCTCATCGACATCTCTTCTTGCTGCAGCGGGTTCGTGGCAGCGGGCTTGCCCCGCGATGGGCCTGGAATGCTGGTTTTCAGGCCCGCCCCCACGAGGTGTGGTGTGTCGCTGTTACTGGTGCTCGGCCCCTTGAATGGCTTCATCGCCCAGTTGCAAGGTCACCCCATGCTCGACCTTCTCCTCCTCGAACAACCGCCACACATGGTCGTCCTGGCTGCCGAGCAGCTCGACGAAGCGCCGGCCGTCGACCTTGTCGTCCAGCTGGCCGACATAGCGGCCTGGCTCGGTGCGTGCCAGCTGCACCTTGCGGTCCTTGGCCGGCTGGGTCGGCGAGATCAGGTTCAACTCCAGCGTCTGCGGGGCACTATTGCCGGTCAGGCGCACTTCGACTTCGCCGGTCAGCTCGTCCAGGTGCACGCTGGCCTTGAGGTTGAGGGTTTGGGCCAGCAGCTCGCGGTCCAGTGAGCGGTTGATGCCCTTGCCGGCCTCGTAGTAGTTGTCGTTGACCAGGTTGTCCGGGTTGCGCACGGCGATGCTGACCATGGTCAGGCTCAGGCACACCGAGGTGGCCAGGATACCGATGATGATCCAGGGCCAGAGGTGCTTGTACCAGGGGCTGGCGGCGGTGGCGGCAGGCATTGTCTAGGTTCTCTTTCAGCGGATCTGTGGGCCGATGAAGCGGCTCTTGGCTTCAACCTGGCTGGCGCTGTCGTCAGCGTCCTTGAGGATGAAGGTGATTTCGTTGGTGGTCGAGGGCAGCTGCTCCGGTGCGACCGACAACTGCACCGGCAGGTTGACGATATCGCCGGCGGCCACGCGGATCTCGCGCTGGCCTTCGAGCTTGAGGTCGGGCAGGCCGGCGGCGTCGAGTACGTAGACGTGGTCGCGCTGGTCCTTGTTCATCACCTTGAGGCTATAGACGTTCTCGATCCGCCCTTGTGCGTTCTCGCGGTACAGCACGCGGTCCTTGGCCACGTCGAAGCCCACCAGCGAACGGGTGGCGAAGGCGGTGACCAGGGCGCCGATCATCACCAGCAGCACCAGGGCATAGCCGATCAGGCGCGGGCGCAGCATGTGGGTCTTCTGCCCTGACAGGTTGTGCTCGGTGGTGTAGCTGATCAGCCCCTTGGGGTAGTTCATCTTGTCCATGATGCTGTCGCAGGCGTCGATGCAGGCGGCGCAGCCGATGCACTCGATCTGCAGGCCGTCACGAATGTCGATGCCGGTGGGGCAGACCTGCACGCACATGGTGCAGTCGATGCAGTCGCCCAAACCCTTGGCCTTGTAGTCGATGTCCTTCTTGCGCGGGCCGCGGGTTTCGCCGCGGCGCGGGTCGTAGGAAACGATCAGGGTGTCCTTGTCGAACATCACGCTCTGGAAGCGCGCGTAGGGGCACATGTAGATGCACACCTGCTCGCGCAGCCAGCCGGCGTTGCCGTAGGTGGCCAGGGTGAAGAAGCCGACCCAGAAGTAGGCCCAGCCATCGGCCTGGCCGGTAAAGAACTCGATCGCCAGTTCGCGGATCGGCGCGAAGTAACCGACAAAGGTCATGCCGGTGACGAAGCCGATCAACAGCCACAGGCTGTGCTTGGCCAGCTTGCGCAGGAGCTTGTTGGCGCTCATGGGCGCCTTGTCCAGCTTCATGCGCTGGTTGCGGTCACCTTCGGTGACTTTCTCGCACCACATGAACACCCAGGTCCACACGCTTTGCGGGCAGGTGTAGCCGCACCAGACCCGGCCGGCGTACACGGTGATGAAGAACAGGCCGAAGGCGGCGACGATGAGGATGCCCGAGAGCAGGATGAAGTCCTGGGGCCAGATGGTGGCGCCGAAGATGTAGAACTTGCGCTCGGGCAGGTTCCACCACACGGCCTGGTGGCCGCCCCAGTTCAACCAGACGGTGCCGAAATACAGCAGGAACAATACCGCGCCACCAACCATCCGCAGCCTGCGGAAAATGCCGGTGAAGGCGCGGGTATAGATTTTTTCGCGCGAGGCGTAGAGGTCGACGGAATCCTTCCCTTTGCTGGCAGGCGGGGTGACGTCATGTACCGGAATTTGCTTGCTCATCATCAAGTCCCACGGCAGTGGAGAAATGCCGCGGCCAGTGCGTGCCGGCCGCAGTCTCGCGCGTTCTGCTAGCGCTCTGCGGCCCATGATACGCCTGTGATGGCGCATGCGGGGCGCACTGCGACACTTAGTCGCGTTGGGTTCGTGGTGTGAATCGTGTTATGGCGGGTGTCAATTGATCCATGTCAGTCGCGGCTGTTTTTGCATGTGCTGAAACAGCCATGGGAGCGGCGTGCCGCCGCTCCCATGGTTCGACATCACTCGGCTTGTGGGGCCTGCTGCTGTTCCTGGTGTGACAGGCTATACACGTACGCCGCCAGCAGATGCACCTTGTCGTTGCCCTGCATCTGCGCCTGGGCCGGCATCTGGCCCTGGCGACCATAGCGGATGGTCTGTTGCAACTGGGCGAAGCTCGAACCGTAGATGAACGCTTGCGGGTGGGTCAGGTTGGGCGCGCCCATCGCCGGGGTGCCCTTGCCTTCGGGGCCGTGGCAGGCCACGCAGTTGGTGGCGAAGATTTCCTTGCCCTTGGCCGGGTCGGCCTTGGCGTCCTCGGGCAGCTTGCGACCGTCGAGGTTGGTCAGCACGAAGGCCGCCACATCCGCCACGCCCTGTTCGCCGATGACCGTGGCCCAGCCTGGCATCACGCCATGGCGACCGTTCATGATGGTGGTCTTGATGGTCTCCGGCTCACCGCCCCAGCGCCAGTCGTTGTCGGTCAGGTTGGGGAAACCGTAGGCGCCGCGGGCATCGGAGCCGTGGCACACCGAGCAGTTGGAGGCGAACAGGCGCGCGCCCATCTTCAGTGCCTGCGGGTCCTTGGCCACTTCCTCCACCGGCATGGCGGCGAACCTGGCGAAGATCGGCCCGAAGCGGGCGTCGGCCTTGGCCATTTCCTTTTCCCATTCGTGCACGCCGGTCCAACCGGCCTGGCCGTTGGAAAACTCGGTCTTCTTTTCGTTGTCGACGTAGGCGTAGCCCGGCAGGATGCCTTTCCAGTTGCCCAAGCCCGGGTAGAGCACCAGGTAGCCGAGGGCGAAGACGACGGTGCCGACGAACAGCCAGAACCACCATTTCGGCAGGGGGTTGTCGTACTCCTCGATGCCGTCGAAGGCGTGGCCGACGACTTCGTCGGTGATCTCCTCGCGCTGGCCCCGGCGGGTCGACAGCAGCAGCCAGGTCAAGGCGAAGATGGTGCCCAGGGTCAGGACGGTGACGTACAGACTCCAGAAGGTTGTCATTGTTTTTTGCTCCTAGAAGCTTGTGCTTGCTCGACGTGACGGGTGGCCTCGGGGTCGTCCGCGAACGGCAATTGCGTTGCCTCGTCGAATTCCCGCTTGCGCCGTGGGCTGAACACCCACAGCGCAAGGCCCACGAAGGCCACCAGCACCACGACGGTACCCAGGCCGCGAATCATCCCGATATCCATCACGGTCACCGTTTGCTCTTGATGAGGGTGCCAAGGCCTTGCAGGTACGCGACCAGGGCGTCCATCTCGGTCTTGCCCTTGACCGCGTCGGCGGCGCCGGCGATGTCTTCATCGGTGTAGGGGGTGCCCAGGGTGCGCAGCACTTCCATCTTCTTGGCAGTGTCCTTGCCGTCGAGCTTGTGCTCGACCAGCCACGGGTACGACGGCATCTTCGACTCCGGCACCACGTTGCGCGGGTTGTACAGGTGCGCACGGTGCCAGTCGTCCGAGTAGCGCCCGCCGACCCGGGCCAGGTCCGGGCCGGTGCGCTTGGAGCCCCACAGGAACGGGTGGTCCCAGACGCTTTCGCCGGCTACCGAGTAGTGGCCGTAGCGCTCGGTTTCGGCGCGGAACGGGCGGATCATCTGCGAGTGGCAACCGACGCAGCCTTCGCGGATGTAGATGTCGCGGCCTTCGAGCTCCAGCGCGGTGCGTGGCTTCATGCCCTCGACCGGCTTGTTGGTGACGTCCTGGAAGAACAGCGGGACGATCTGGGTCAGGCCGCCGACGCTGACGGCGATGACCATGAAGAAGGCCATCAGGCCAATGTTCTTCTCGACTGCTTCATGCTTCATCAGTGGGCTCCCACGACGACGATCTTGGTGGCTTCCTCAGCCTCCACCGGGTTGGCGGCGCGCACGGTGCGGTACACGTTGTAGGCCATCAGCAGCATGCCGGAGGCGAAGAACGCCCCGCCCAGGGCGCGAACGATGAAGCCCGGGTGGCTGGCCTGCAGGGCTTCGACGAAGGAGTAGGTGAGGGTGCCGTCGTCGTTGATGGCGCGCCACATCAGGCCCTGGGTGATGCCGTTGACCCACATCGAGGCGATGTACAGCACGGTGCCGATGGTCGCCAGCCAGAAGTGCGCGTTGATCAGCCCGACACTGTGCATCTGCTGGCGGCCGTAGAGTTTCGGGATCATGTGGTAGACCGCGCCGATCGAGATCATCGCCACCCAGCCGAGGGCGCCGGCGTGGACGTGGCCGATGGTCCAGTCGGTGTAGTGCGACAGCGAGTTGACCGTCTTGATGGCCATCATCGGGCCTTCGAAGGTGGACATGCCGTAGAACGCCAGCGACACCACGAGGAAGCGCAGGATCGGGTCGGTACGCAGCTTATGCCAGGCGCCCGAGA